>JAEHJW020009823.1_pt1 | contig 24353 bp, 34 predicted proteins | sample 9271431 | NCBI WGS metagenome assembly JAEHJW02 | reverse complement strand
GAAGCGTTAAAGCTGCAACAAGCAGAACGGCAGGTTGAACTTGCATCACAATCATTATCGCGCGCGTTCATGACAACATTGGCGCCCGCACTGATCAGTGTTCTGAATGTTGTGTCTGATATTAGTGACTTTTTTACAAAGATTTTCAGTTTGTGGAATAATTCAGGCGATACAGGCGTGCATAAACACGCATATCGCGGGCATGTGTTCTATTACAAAGGTCCTGCCGGCAATGCGGCAATACCGGGAGCTACTGCGCAAGAGCAAGCTGTAGCCGCTGCGGTTGCGCATAGAGAATCCGGCGACCGCAATGTTATGAACTACATGAATTCTACAAATCCGGAATTGTATACAGCGTCTGGATATTATCAGATAACTGATACAAACTGGCGCGCTTATGCGCCCAATGTGGGCATAGATACATCTACATATCCAACAGCCATGTCTGCTTCAAAGCAAGATCAAGGTAAAGTGTTTTTGTATATGTACCGGCATTTAGGACTAACACCGTGGAATTTAAGTCACGGTGGTTCCATTCCAGATGATATGACTCCTGCACAACTATCAGGCGTGCCTAATACGCCCGCTAAGCCCGGTAAGCCTGGTAAGCCTGGTAAGCCTGTCGCATCAACTGTACATCCTGCTGAGGCTTACGCTGCGTTCGCGAAGAGCGTTATGAGCGGACAGGTGGCTGCGCCTTCTAGTGCAGCCTCTGTCCACAAGACACAAAACAATCATATTTCCGTTAAGGTTGATCGCGCGCCGGGCGAGGATCCGCAGCAGACAGGACATAAAGTGGCTACAGCTATTAATCGTAAAATGGCTGTTAGTAACTTTAACGTGGGGTACGAGTAATGTCAGGGAGCATCGCACTTCTTGTTGAAGATTCTGCGTTGTTACTGGGCATTTTAGCGTTTCCTGCGTGGGGAATTTTTGATGCTTATGGAAGTTCAATCCTCACTGTAAATTCATTTAGCGATATAGAGTACGCGCGCGATTACAGTATTTCTGATTATCCGCAAGAACAGGGCGGATGGGAAAGCTATAATAAAGTTCAGCAACCCTTTCAGGCAAAAATTGGGTTCCTGATTAGCACCGCGCGTTTTGCTTTTCTACAGAACATCGAAGCTGTAGCGGCCTCACTACAGTTAGTGTCTGTGGTTACGCCTGAAGTAACATATCCTTCCGCTAACATCACGCATTATGATTATCGTCGGACGACGCGTCATGGTGTTACAATGCTGCGTGTTGAAGTCTGGCTGGAGGAAGTGCGTGTTACGGCAGGTACCCTTTTAGGGAGTACTGCTTCGCAGGCTACAGGCGGCACAAACTATCCCATTGGGCAGCAAAATAGTAATGCGTTGTCAGGAAATCCTAACGCGCTAAGCACAAGTAATTCAGGTTATCCTATTTCGACACAATCCACTAATAGCGCCTATCCTGCGTCTGCGGGGTATAGTTCCGCATTGAGTCCGGGCGCAACTGTAGGCAATGGTGTCGCACTCCCAACCACATTGTCTGTGCCGAATTAATGAGCGCAACAACAACACCTGGAGCAGCTAGCACAGCTTTTCGAGTTGTGCCTACAAACGCCTCGCCGAACCAGGAAATTAATATCACACTAGCCAATCAGACCTGTTTGATTCGTTTGTACACAAAGTCTATTTATGCGCCGATCGCGACGCCTTCTTCTTCTGAGCCGCCCGTCTACCAGAATTTTAACCCCTGCTTTATTGATTTGTATGTAGCCGGGACTTTAATTGTAGGCGGTGTTTATATAAGGCAAGGCAGTTTGATTGTCCGTGATACATATTTAGGTTTTTCAGGCGATCTGTCGGTAATAGATACGTCAGGCGAGGGTGAGGATCCCTTCGGCGTGCCTGTGTTGTTGCCGCCGCAAGAATACCAAACACCTTGGCAACGCAGCATCCCGCCCAGCTTTGCAGGATTAGCGCCCCCGAACTACGGCGGAACAATTCCAGGTATGGGCACGCGTTGGTTGCTCACATACTGGCCTGTAGGTTCGTATACGCCGGGTTACGCATTGCCGCGATAAGTAGAATAGGTAAATAGTTGATGGGTAGAAGTCATGCACACTGTTTATTTAGTAATGATGTTGCTAGGATCGGGTCTGCCGCGACAGATGGCAACAGAATCTTCATTGGCTGCTTGTATGTTTGACATACAACAAACAGTCACGCAAGAAGTAGGCGATGCGCGCACGGCTTGGTATTGTCAACAAGCCTATATGCCCGCTTCCCTAGGACCGAGCGGCAAATAAAAAGCGAATAACACGGGCGCTGACGGCGGTCGAACGTTGCCTGGGCCTCTCCATCCAGTCCGCGCTTATCCCCGTGCAGCGCTGCGCGATCTTAGCTAACTTTGGGCATGTAAGGATTAACGCTCGTGTCAGGCACGCCCGGGACCTTTATAAGCACAAGCACCCCTTACGCATCGCGTCAAATTGTGCTGCAATTTCAGTTAGGCAATGGTCAAAGTTTTGATAATTCTGGTTCAAATACGTTAACTCTTTCGGGCCTACGCGTCTTTGCGCTATTTGAGAACGCTTTTGGTACGACATTGCCGAATTGTGTTATGCAGATTTACGGCATGACGCTTGCGCACATGAACGCGCTAACTGTTGCAGGTACTTATATTTACGGCGTAAATAAACCTGGCAAGAATACAGTTAGTGTGGCTGCGGGTGTTGTAAACGGGCCGTTGGCTACAATTTTCAATGGTACAATCATTGAAGCGTATCCTGACGGTCAGCAGCCTAACATGGCGTTTTTCGTGCGCGCGATGTATGCCGCAAATTTACGTTATGCCAAAGTAACGCCTACTTCCTTTAATGGGTCGGTGCCTGTAAGTACTGTGATGCAAACAATTGCTTCGAAGTCAGGTGTAGGCTTTGAGAATAACAACGTAAATAGCGTACTAGCTTACCCTTATTTTGAAGGTCCTGCATTCAAACAATTTACTGCTGCGGCTGCGGCTGCTGGAGCTTATGTTTATTTTGATTCACTAAAAAACACGGTTGCGATTTGGCCAAAACCAAACGGAAGCCGCGCACAATCGAATATTCTGGTTTCGGCTGAAACAGGTATGATTGACTATCCGCAGTTACAGTCTGCTGGCATCGCTGTAAAAACAATTTATGACCCGTCGCTTGTATTTGTACCAGGTGAGCCGTTTGAAGTACGTTCTCAGTTTGCCGCCGCTAATGGGTTATGGACGCCTACAACTTGTAACATCAATATATCTTCTCAAATGCCTAAAGGCCCGTGGGAAATTAAGGTGAGCGGTTATCCAAAAAATTTCCCAGCAAAGCCTGGAGGGAACTAGCATGTCAGACACAACAGAAGAATTCTTATTGGGATTGCAAGATTTTTCTTCTGATGTAACAGATGTTAATAAACTTGAATACATCATTGAACGCGTACTTAATCGCAGAAATCATGCTGTACTTGTAAAAGTAATCAAAGCGCCTTATTCAGCTTCCGGCGCGACAATTACGCCGGGCAGCAACGTGCCTGTCGGCTTTGTGGATGTGCAGCCCTTATTAAATCAGGTCGACGGTTGGGGCCTATCTGTGCCGCATGAAGTTGTTTATCACCTTAGTTATTTTAGGTATCAGGGCGGCAACAATGCGTTTATTTGTGATCCCGTTATCGGCGACATCGGTAAGATGCTTATCGCGGATCGTGATACCTCAATCGTAAAATCAACAGGTAAGTCAGCGAATCCTGGATCATTGCGTAGAGGTAATCTAGCTGACGGCACATATTTTGGCGTTCCTCAAGGCGGCGCGCCGACACAATACTTTGCGTTTCTTTCTGAAGGCTTTAATCTTGTTGATGCTTATGGTAATACTATTCGAGGCACAGCAAGCGGCGTCCTGATTAACGGCGCTTTGGTTACACCTACAGGTGATGTGAAAAATGCAGCCGGCACTTCGCTAACAACGCATACGCACAATCAACCTAATGATAGTGCCGGAGATGTAGAAGAGCCGACCGACGCGCCAAATGTAGGTAGTTAATTTTTTTTCGTCGCTGTTGGATAATCGTACAATGTCAAGTCTGCTGTTAAGTCCTTCCTGGGACATTACGCTTGATGCGAATAACAACCTCGCTGTCACAACAGGCAATTACGCGATTGCGCAGGATGTGGCCTGCGCTTGTCGTACATGGCTAGCCGAACTCTGGCTTGATAGAACGCTTGGTCTAGATTTTGAACAAATTTTTTCAGGAAAACCTACCAAACAATTAATTAAACAAAGTTTGGCCAGTCAAGCCCTACTTGTTCCCGGTGTCGGTTCGGTTACAATTTATTTGACAGCCGACGGCGAGAGTCGTGAGATTGGCGGACAAATTCAAATAGCAAGCGCGCCTGACGGCACAGTTATTGCTGTAGCTAACGCTACTACTTTTGCCGGTGATGCGCCTTGGTGGGTTTCAGCTATAGGCAACATTGCAATCGCCGCGGGCGGTTAACTAGGAGTGCAATTAATGCGTCGTTTAGTGCTGGCAGTGTTATGCTTGTTTTGCAGCGGAAGTGTCGCAGATGCGCAAGCCATCCCTAATGTGTCTTCCGGGCAGACTGTAACTGCCGCTCAATTTAATCAGATTATTAATCAGGTTAATAGCAATACGACAACTTTGTCGACTACGACAGGCACGGGGCCGCTTGTACAACAAAATTCGCCAGGATTGACTGGCGTGCCAACCGCTCCAACCGCCGCGCCGCTGACGAATAATACGCAGCTTGCAACAACTGCCTATGCGGATAGCGCTGTCGCTGTTGAGAAAGCGCGCGCATTGGCAGCAGAGGCGCTGATCTCTGGTGTAGCTAATACAGCGGTACAAACCGTTGCCGGGCAGAACGGGCCTACGGTAACTGCCTCGCAGCTTGCTTCCAGCCTGACAGGGCAGAAAATCCCGTCGCCTATTGCCCCGGCGGGGAGCCACCAGCTTGTGGTGATTGGCGATAGCATTACGCAGCTTGATTTTACGCCGCAAAACTATGAGTTTTTTCCTACCGGCGGCACTGCGCCATATACCGAGTATTTTTCGGGGTGCGGTAATTTCTCGACGTTTCAGGGATATATCTCCGGCACCACGCTGACTGTTACCAGCGTGTCCAGCGGATTGGAAAATCTCAGCACCGTTCTAAGCGGTTCTGGGGTTGCTGCTGGGACATATATAACCTCTGTCGGTGCTCAAACATCAACGCCGGGCGTTGGTGTTTTTACGGTCAGCCAATCTCAGACCGTAGGCAGCGCAGGCTCGCCCGTTACGTTTACCGGCTCCGGCCTGCCCCCGCAGCTTATCCCCACCGCCTTTACGGGTAATTTCCAAGTGGGCCGCACTGGCGATATTGCCACTAATGGGCTGAGTGTTTCGACACTAGCCGGGCTGCACATTCTCAACGCCTTTGTGCCTGGCACGTATTCGTGCCAGCTAAATGTTGCAGATGCGGCGGGTAATGCTGGTTACGAGACCGTAAACCTCGTTATTGACAATAACTCGTTCTGGTTTCAGCCGGTAAGCTGGACACAGACTGCTGGTGCAACCACGTTGTCTGTGTGGCTGTCTCAAGATCAGGCTATGTCTCCCCAGGGGGTTAATTACTGGCTTCCGGCTCTTACACAGGGCGCCGTGTTTATCGGGGATCAAAATTATGGCATCGGCGGCGATCAAACCGTAGGCGTTTTGAGCCGCCTCGGTAGTGCATCGTTACCTGCGTCAAAGGCGAATATCCTGGGCGCGAATGCCTCTCTGGCGTATCTCGAAATCGGCACCAATGACGGGAATAATGGCTTTCCGCCGTTGGCTACGGATGAGGGCTATATGCAACAGCTTTGGGCTGCATTGCAAGGTAAAGGCTGGCCTCTGGTTGTCAGTCCGATCCCGCCGCGTCAGGTTCCGTTGGCTTCGCGCCAATACTTCTGGTCCCTCAATAGTTTCATCAAATCCAATTGTTCGCAGATGAACGGGCTGTATTGTGCCGATCCGCATTATTATGGCGATCTGGACGGTGTAAGTTGGGACCCAGTTGACCAGGCACATAATCTTGAAGAGGCGCGTAAACAAGTCAATGGCTGCTCCTGGGCTATCACGGCAGGCACATTGCCAACAGGGCTGACTCTCAACGGCACAACCGGGAATATCTCCGGCACGTCATCAACCGCCGAGAGCAGCACGGTTACGGCATCTGCGACTGGATGCACGGACGGTCTCTCCGGTACGCAGCAATATCTTGTGAGTTATAATCCTGCGAATTGGATTAGTGCGTTAAGCATCAGCGAAGTAGGGACAGCCACAGGGACGGCATCGCTGGCGCATAGTTGCTCGGAATCTTACGCCAACGATTGCTTGCATCCCGGCACGTTCCTAGGCGGCTATTTGATGATGGAGCCTACCGCCGCTGTTATCAGCAAAATGCTTGGTAAACCGACGCCGTTGATTTTGTCGAACTCGGATCAATACGATGCCACAAATAATGTGCATGGGCTGATTACGTCAAATCCCATGATGGCGGGTAATGGCGGCACAACTGCTACGGTCACGGGTGTAACATTCTCGGGACAGGTCCCTGACGGCTGGACCTTAACCGCTTTCAAGGGCTACGGCACATTTACAAATGTAAGCGTAGCTGAAACCCAGGCGGCATTTAGCTCGGATGGTACACCTGCCACGCAGATAACTGTGACTGGTGCTGCTGGCTCTTACACGCCTAGCGGTACGAACGGCAATCCGATGTATATTGGCTTGCAATATCCGCTGCCGATTGCCGATCTGAATGGACATCAAGGGCAAAGCCTTCATGCTTATTGCCGGGTAGAGTTAATGTCAGGCTCCCAAGGTGTCGGCGCGCCGGATTTGCAGCTTATGGCGAAACAAGGTGCTGCTGCATACTATGTAGGCGATGAAGTTGACATGGGCGGTGGCTATGTTTCCGGATCGAACTGGCCTAGCCAATTCCTTGGGCCAGATTCCAATTACCTTGATATGGTGTTACAGACCTACCCGGATGATACGCTAACGTATAATTCCGGTTATGCGCTAGGATGGCTTATGATTTATCTTCCGGTTACACAACAAGGAACTTCGATCAGTGCAACTTTGAAAGTGTCCGATTGTGGAGCGTGGTACGATTGATTAGGCAACTAGGACTATTAGGTGTAAACGATGAGTGAGTTTACAACAAATGTGCCTTCACCCACGTTCGGGCCAAATGGTGTTGTCGTTCCGTCAGATAACGCCATTCTGACGGGCGTTCAAGCAGACATTAACACAGCCCTAGGCGGAGGTGTAAATCCTCAATTATCGACACCACAGGGGCAATTAGCTACAACAGAAACAGCTGTAATTAGCGATTCTAACGCGCTATTTGCGTGGTTCTGCAATCAAGTTGATCCCGCGCTGAATCAAGGGCGTATGCAGGATGCAATTGCGCGGTTGTATTTTATTTCGCGCATTGCAGGCACGCCTACAATTCAAGCGTGCACTTGCGCAGGACTAAATAATACGCCTATTCCGATAGGTGCTATTGCGCAAGATGAAAACAACAACTTGTGGATATGTCAAGCAGTCGGAACAATTGTAAATGGATCAGTTACCTTAAACTTTGCATCGGCTACGTTAGGTCCTATTCCCGCGCCCACATCGTTAACTATCTATCAATCTATATATGGGTGGGAAAGCATTACGCCGACAGGCGCTGCCACATTAGGGTCGAATACAGAATCAGCAGCGCAGTTTGAATTACGCCGCCAAAACAGCATCGCGCTGAACGCGAATCAGGTACTTGATGCGATTCTGGGACAAGTGCTCGCTGTGGCCGGTGTTATTAGTGCATATGTTACGGAGAATGTGACAGGTAGCGCATCTGTTGTGGGCGGCGTTACGCTCAATGCGCACAGCATTTACGTATGCGCCATTGGCGGCACGTCTGCGGAGATTGCGCAAGCTATCTGGAGTAAAAAAGGCGGGGGCTGTAATTACACAGGTAATACAACTATAACCGTAACAGACCCGAACCCCGCATATTTAGCACCTGCGCCCAGTTATCCAGTTACGTTTGAGATAGCCACGAACGTAGCATTTGCTATGGTTGTTACATTGCTCAACAATACTAACATACCTTCAAATGCTGCCGCTCTCATTCAAACAGCAGTTGTGAATGCCTTTGCTGGTCTAGATGGGGGTTCACGTACAACTATAGGTTCTACGGTATTTGCTGCACGCTACTACGGAAATGTGCTTGCGCTGGGTTCGTGGGCGCAGCTAGTTTCTATTCAGATTGGCATTCTTGGTAACGGCGCATCGTTTACAGGTTCAATTAGCGGTACAACGCTGACAGTTAGCGGTGTTACAGGCACAATAGCAGCAGGACAGTTGTTGCAGGATGGAGGTTTGTTGTTGCCCGGCACAATAATTTTAAGCGGTAGCGGCACGACGTGGACTGTAAATCAAGCACAAACTGTCGCAGCGGAAACAATGACTGCTACAACATTAAGCAATGATGTAACAATGAACATCAATCAGATTGCAGGAATATCGGCAGGTAATGTAAATCTATTGCTGATGTAGGAGTATTTGATGGTTTTATCAGAGGCTGAAGTTCTTTATGGCGGCGCTTACAGGGTTTGTTTTGAGCAACTAAACCCGGATAATTGCGCTTCACGAGATGATCTTGTGGTTGTTAATGCTCAATTTACAAAAATTGTGACATGGGCCGAAACGCAGACAGAACTTGTAAAGACTGCATACATGCGCGCCTTAGTTGATGTACTGAAACGCGCTACCGATCGTTTAGAAAATACAGAGCGCGCGTTGGCGTTAACGCAGGCATACAACGTAATTCCCAAACCGCCAAGTGACTAATCATGAAAAACCTCTTGCAAACAATTGCAAGTCAGTTTGATAATAGTCCTAATCTACAGACATTGTTGGCTGCGATAAATCAGTGGCTTTCAATGGATGTAAATTTTGAACTATTTTTTCAAACGGTTTGGAATATCGAAACGGCTTCGGGCTACGGATTAGATGTGCTTGGACGTATTGTTGTTATTCCCAGAACGATCACATTACAGCCTGAACCTGTTTTTGGCTTCTATGAAGCCACAGACCGTGTAGGGTTTGGACAAGGTCCTTTTGCAGAAGCGCGTTCAAGTTCCGCTACACAGAACTTTACATTGCCCGATGATTCTTACCGACAGTTAATCTTAGCTAAGGCGTCGTTTAACATAACAGACGGATCAATTCCCGCAACAAATGCAATTTTGATGTTTTTGTTCGGTTCGACAGGTAATTGTTATGTTGTTGATAATTTAGACATGACAATCGCTTATACATTTTTAGGTAGGTTGACATCGGCGCAAATGGCAATGGCGCAGTCCGGCGTGCTACCTAGACCTACAGGTGTCGCAGCCACTTACAATTTTGCAGGAAACGCATAATGCAACTGTCAGGCATTCCTACACTCATACCTGCTATCTGGGCAAATGCGGCAAGTTCGCCGTACATAAATCCGGTGCCTACGCCCTCACAACAAAGCATTGCTAACGGCCGTGCGTCGTTTGCTGACGGCTTCCCGCCTAATTGTTTTATTCCATACGCATCGGGCGGTGCTGGTCCTTTTGGGGGGGACACCAATGGAATCCTGCAACAGATAACGGCAGGTTTGCAGTGGCTACAAGCAGGTGGCGCTGTTTTATACAACAGCACGTTTCAAACTGCCATCGGCGGCTATCCGAATGAAGCCATAGTTCAATCTGCTACGACTCCAGGATTGTTTTGGAGATCTACAGCAGATAATAATACAAGCAATCCTGACACAGGCGGCGCAAATTGGGTTAAACAATTTGCGCAACTGAACGGTGATTCGACACAGGTGTTCAATGCCGCCGCCGGTATGGGAACGAATAACGTAGTAATTTATGGCAATGCGAAAACCGCTTTGGCCGGTGTAGCGCCTTATGCTGTATCGACCGTAGCTGACTTAAATGCTGCTAATTTAGGCTGGAGTGACTGGAATAGTGCAACCGTAAACATCCCGCTTTCCGGTTCGTATGGCACGGTTTTAACAACATCTTCGACGGGCAGCGCAACACCAGCTTCGGTTAATGGCATTAACCAACTCGCCATGGCAAATGGAGGTGGAGTCTATACGCGCCAGAACATCAATAATGTCGGCTGGACCGCTTGGAGCATTATTTCGCAAGAAACTGCTCAGGCATTATCTGCGACCACAACGCTCTCGGCGCAACAAAACAACATCTTCTACGAGTTTGCAAGTTCATCGTCAACTACAGCAACCCTGCCAAGTGCGGGCGGTTCTAATGCGGGCGTAACAGCGGTATTTTTCAACAATACCGCCGTCACGCAAACCGTGGCTTGCAGTGCAAATAACCTAATTCGACCCGGCCAAACCCCCGTATCCTCACAAACACTTGCACCATACGTAACCAGTATCTATCGCAGTGATGGATTTAACTGGATTGAGGTGTTCAATTCTGCTGGCAATACCGCAGTGGCGTATACGGTTGCGAATGCGATTACAGCAACAGAAGCTGTGGCGCTGGGGCAGCTTCAAAACAATACTGTAGCTTTGTCGCCAACAACAATAAACGCCAGCGGTGCTATCTCTGGCGCAAACGCAACTTCTTCCTCTAATATGGTTACGCTGGGGCAGCTTAGCTGCTACGGTGTTGACGCGGCAAATGTAGGAACAAGTGTAACAGCAACCATCAGTTTTACTGCCCCATGCAATGGGTATGTTGTTCTGAATGCCAGCGCGGCACAAATCAATGGCGGGTTTACTAACTTTACGTTAGGCGGAACAAACATTACAATAGTTAATGGCGGCACAAACTTTTCGCCCACCAGCTTCGGCGTTGCTACTTATCTGTTGTCTGTTGTTTCGGGCGCTGCGGTTACTATATCAATGTCGGCGTTTTCCTCCACTAGCGGTACGATTGGAATACACGCCGTTGCTACTTTCTTGCCGAAGGTGTAATAAATGCGATATTTCCTCACACTCTCTAATGGCACTCGGGGCGTAGGCGTAACACCTGATGGCACATTTCCGCCCGGATCAGTTGAATGCACATATGCGCAATATCAAGCCAGTAATGATTATACGATTGATAATGGCCAGATTGTGCCTTATGCGCCGCCAGCACCTACGCTTGCCGAACAAGCAGCGGCTGCGCTTGCGGCAGGGCTTATAATCACAAGCATCAGCACGCCAGCGCTTAATGGGACATATAGCATAGACGAAAGCGCACAAGCCCGAATAAATCGCGTAGCCGTTTATCTTCAAATCAACGGAACATTTCCGGGCAGCACAAACACCATAACGTGGCTCGATATTTCAGGCGGGAAGCATTCATTTGATGCGGCACAGTTCAAGGCGTTAGCTACAGCAATAGGCGACTATGTAGCTGGACTAGACGATGTAATTCTCGGGCTGTCTGATGTGATGCCTTCCAATTCTGCACATATCGCGTGAGGAGCGAAATGAAAAAACTTTTAACACTTTTCCTTATCCTGTTTCCTGCCGTAGCGTTTGCACAGTGCGCCGCTAACCTGAATCCGAATTTTACCGGCGGCGGCAATTTATGGGGACGCACTGCCTCGCAGACAAATCAGTATTTTTCTGCAAAAGTTGATAGCTATGATGGAAATGCTTGTAATTTAGCATTGTCGCAAGCCACTATTCCTGACACCCTTACATTTACAAACACGACAGGAACTGCGCTTGCAACACTTGCAGGCTCGACAGTTAATTTGGGCGGTAGTTTAGTTGTAGATCAAGCATTCACCACAGCGCCGCCCGTTACAGTAACAGCTGCAAGTTACGTAGTTCCGCTAGCGGCGTACACCATCATTTATAATGGCGCCGCTGCTAGCACATTCACATTACCCCTTGCGGCGACGTCGACAGGTAGGATTATTCAGATTGTGTCTCATGTCGCCTACACCGTTTCGTCTGCTACTGCTAATGTAGTGCTACTAACGAGTACGACTCCTGGTACAGCTATACTGCCTGCCACTGCCGGCACATGGGCTGAATTGCAGTCTGATGGCACCAACTGGGATATTATTGCAGGTAATTAAACATACAAGTATTCTTGTTTCTAACATAACCCGACGTTCTTTTGGTTTAACGCGTCGCGGAGCACTATTTTATGTTTGAAGAACTTTTGGAGGATCCGGTAATGGGAGATGAGAAGCAGGAAAAACAAGCTAATTTAGCGCTTCACGGATCTTCTCTCGCCTCATGGATTGCTGTTATTTTTGCGGTTGTTTGCACAATCGCTTCTGTAATCTGGACACAAAGTCAAGCAAATTCGGCAACTCAATATGAGTTAGCTAATCATACGCAAGAGATCACAGCTTTGACGCAAGCTGTGAACAACGAACAAACATTGTTGTATGCTATTCAAAATCAGCTAGCGGCTTTAACACAAAGAATTGATGATCAGCAAAGTGCAAACAATAATTCTCAAAACCAACGGTGAACGCTTATGCGCGGGGTTGGGATAGTCTGCCTGCTATTAGCTGGCTGTGCGCATCTGCAAGTACTTCGCAGCAAGCCCGCAGTGAAACAAGTGGTTGTTGTCACGCGCGTAGAGCGCGTCTATATTACAAAAAATGCAATTCCTGCAAAAACTAATTTAACTATTCCGACAAAGATGCCGGAGCCTCCGAAATCGCCTTCATCGAAGGCATTAGGTAACTATATCGGCATTTTAGTTAATGATCTCGAAACTATGCTAGCAACATGCCATGCTAGTCAGTTGCCTCCTACTAATGAGGAGTAATGCTTCGTGGATTCATTTTTAGTTTGTGATGCTTTTACGCGTCAATATGAAGGCGGCTATCAGTGCGTTCATGAGGATCCTGGTAATTGGACGGGCGGCAATGTCGGCGTCGGGAGCCTTATAGGCACCAATGGAGGCATATCAGCTCCGAGGTTAATGCAGTTTCTGGGACGAGAGCCGACTGTTACGGATATGCAAACACTTTCCGTAGAAGGGCAACAAGCCATACGGCGTGATGATTACTGGGTGCCTTTGCGCGGAGATGCGCTTCCTTCCGGACTTAACCTATTAATGTATGATGATGCTATTATGTCAGGTTTCGGAAGTAAAACCATCCCCGGAGCTGTTACGAGAATTCAGACAATCGCCGGCGTAACTGTAGACGGACAAGTAGGTCCTGCGACGCTTACAGCAATTAGCATGTATTCCGTAGATCTTTTGCTTTTTGAATTACTTGCTGCACAAGCGTTGTCGTTTACAAAAGATGGTGCTTTTTCTTGGGCTGCGCACGGCTGGGGCGCGCGCTTAAGCGCGCGTTTTGCTCTTGCCTTGCAGCTTGCGCATTAGGAGGGACTGATGACTACTAGTACAACAAATGCTCCGGGTAATATGTCCGCAGGCTTGGCTATTGCAATTCTAATTCAGGCAATCCTCCAACGGTATAATATGAGCCTAACCGTAGACCAAATGGGCGCGTTGACAACGCTGGCCGGCCTTGCAGCACACGGCACCGTTCTTTTGGTAAAAAGGTTTCTCACATCCCCCTCTCGGGATACGGCTGGTCAGGCCCAGCCGTCGACTGCAAACTAAAGTATCTGTGCACATTACTGGTAGAAAGGTAAATCAAATGGCAAATACCCCTGTTGCGAATCTTTTTCAGCAACTCGCAACGATGTTCCTGACTGATGAAAAAACTGCAGTACTTCCCGATGTAATTACATTGCTAGAGAATATTGCTGCCAACGGCATTACGCTTGCGCCTGGCGCCGGCCTGCTTGCGAAAGCATTGGTTGCTGTTGAAGCTGATGCGCTTGCGGGCGGTCAGGTCTTTGCGAAGCAGGCCGCGGCTTTGCTTGTTAGTTGGGTACAGGCGCAGCTTTCGCCTCCTCCTGCTGCCTAAGCTAGTCGTTTAGTGACTGCCGGGGATGCGCTGAAAAAAAGCATCCCCGGTTCAATTGTTTGTTTTGCTCATTACTGCGCGCATAGAAGCGGAGTCGACTCATGGTCACAGATTATGAACTTGCATTAGCTTGCGCGCGCACATATACGCATATTCCACAAAATTTTGGCACAGAAGTTACACATGTGTTTCTTAGCCAAGCTGCGGACGGTACAAAAATTCTTGCATTTGAAGGCACTTCGGATAATACTGAATGGTTTATTGACTTTGAAGCAGTACCCATCGAAGAACGTGGATTTCATCATGATGAACTAGGTTATGTGCATTTAGGCTGGTGGCAAGATGTTGTGTCCGTATCTGATTCGCTATTAGCATGGCTTGCGCAACAAACAGGTCCTGTTGCTTGCACAGGACATTCAAAAGGCGCAGCGGAGGCGCTAATTTTTGCGGCACTCGCAAAAACTAAAGGTTTTACCTGGGCGCGTGTATCCACATTCGGCACGCCGCATCCCGGTGACTTGAAGGGCCTGATTACATCGAAAGATGGCAAAGATTACTGGAACATTCATACTGTTATGGATCCTGTTCCTTTAGTGCCGCCTTATTTAGGCCGCCCGCGCTTGCTTACCCATGTTGTTGCGCCCAGTCCGCAAATAGAACTGCCGGGGTATGTAATTCTTACCTCACATCACATTGTAAACTACGTAGCTGCGTTGAAAGAATCTGTACCATGCTAACAGCTCTCCTTTCCGGTTTAATTTCGTTAGGCGTCTGGATTTTGGAACGCACACTGGGTCACTTTGGTTTTTCATTTTGGCGTTCTGCGCCAAATGCGGAACAGGTTGCGGTAAATACACAACGTAAAATAGACGCTGTGGCTGAGACAACTCCAAGTCAAGCACAAGCTGTTAAGGAGTTAGAAAACGATGAGGGCTAATTTAGTGCAGCTGAGCACCTGCACAGGCTTAGCCATTCTCAGCAGCACAATGTTGCTGTCAGCGTGCGCTACGTCCCCGCCGCCTGCGCAAGCGCCCGAAATTGTTAAAATTTGCCCGCAGGCGCCTTTTTGGAGTGCTGCCTTTGAGCATCGCCTCGGTGCTTGGCTAGCAACGCAGCCGTCCGATTCTGTTCAAGTTCAAGCTATTGAGGACGAATTAGCGTTACGCAAGGCGCTTCGTTCTTGCCAAAGTTAGCGCCGTGCAAAGCGCTAACACATGTTCTGGATGAGGCTTGCCGTAGCGTAGCTAGACCGTGATGTAGCCGGCTAACTTTGTCATTGCTCGGGAGGATCGGTTAGGTGTCAGCTCAGCTTATAAATTTCACAGAATGGCGCTTGACGCATTTGCACAAACAAGCTGCGCGTGTTAGTTATCCGTTTTGGCTGCCTGCGTGGCCTTTTGGCTGGTTAACGCCTATTCAATTAATCATAGTTCTTGAACTTCCGAAAGGCTCATAATAATGCCCTATTGTCGCGGCGCCTTAGCGCCTGTAATCACTTCTGACATGCCTCGTTATCGTGATGCGATGAAAAGCCTAAAGCAGACGCCTAAAGGTAGCAGTAACTGGCGAGCCAAGCTCGGCCCTATGAGCTTTCTAGGCAATGATACATACGGTGATTGTGCCTATGCTGGGTTTGGACATATTTGGCAAGTTTGGGCAGCCAACAACAACAAAGTGTTAATCCCGAGCACGGATTGTATTTTAGATAACTACAGCCAAGGTACAGGATTTCAAATCGGACCTCCCCTGCTTAATGACAATGGCGCAGTCCTTACGCAGGTTATTGGCCAAGCCATGCGGCGCGGTTTTGTGATTGAAGATAACACAGCCTGGCGCATGCTCGGCGCTACAGCTGTCATTGAACCGGATGATCTAACTTCTATTATGTGCTGCATCGATCATTTCGGGTGCTGCTATACAGGGGAGGCGCTTCCAGCCAACGCTGCAACTGAATTTGAAAACCATATTCCGTGGAATGATCTCAGCCAGCCGCCGTCTGACGGACATTGTCCTCCCATTGTTGACTATGACTATTCGACGCGCACATTTTACTGCATGACATGGGGCGGCATTCAACCACAGAGCTTTGATTCTTGGCTGAAATACGGTTTAGAGGCGCATGCAGTTCTGGCCTATGACTGGATCGGAGATAATGGGCTTTCGCCTTCAGGTATGTCCATGGCGACGCTTGATGGTTTAATTAGAGATTTAGCAGGAACGTTGGGCGCGTATTCGTAATGTCACTCGATGCTAGCTTAGTGCTCTTACTCGTGCTGGGAGTAATAGCACTCATCGCCTGCGCTATTTACGCGTTTTTTACCGCTGACGCATATAAAGAATAAGCACGTTTTGACGCAGAAACAGGCTGTGAGCGATCACAGCCTGTTTTGCTGTCTAGCCGTACATGCCGGGGAACTCACAGCCCTCGGCTTCATCTACGTGACTAGCGAGCTGGTCGATGAAATTGTCGAGTTCGTAAATAACTTCCTGAAGATTCACTTGTGTCTCCGAGTCAGGCGTCGAGGCGCCCTGCCCCTGTTGTAAATTTTCCTCTAGATTCGATTTGATCTCCTCAAAAAGGTTAAGTGCTGCGCGACCTGTGATACAAGCATTTTCAAGACGAACCATGCGGCTTGTGTTATCGCGGCGCGAACGCGGCACATATTTGTGATATTTTAACACACCTGCATCTTGTGCAACAACTGTGCGCGCATCACCTTCGAGTTCTGTCTCACTACATGTGATATTACGCAGCGTATCTGAAGTTGTGTCAAAGGCCTGGTAGCGCTCGCCGCCTTGTAACGATTCGGGAATGCTATCTCTTACATCTTCCGCCTCGTCGGCGAGCGCTTCTAGCTCACTATAAAAATCAGAAAGTGTCTCGAATAGGTCACCTGAACATTCCACCAGCTTATAAGATTTGCCCGCCATTTTGTAACTCCGTTTAAGACTGCGTTAACTGCAACACAATTTTATTATATACTATTTAATGCGTAGGAGCAAGCACAAAAATTAACTAAAACCGCATTTCTTACTCTCTTTTCAAATCCCCATATTCCGGCGTAGGTGCTTGAGCCATCATGCCAGCATGAGCATTGCAACAGCCAGCATTTGTCATGGGATGGTACATCATCTCCATAAAGCGGTGTACGGCTGTGAAATTCGATTCCTGACGACCAATGCTCATCGCCGCCATAAATGTGCGGACCAGATATATGAAGATGCGCCCCTCCGCGTGCGCCGAGCCGCTCGTAGGAATGATGTCATTGCCTAAAGCGAAAAGATGCCCAGCATTGATAACGAAATTTGCTCGGCAAATCCATGGTTATTTTCAGCATCGCCGCTCAGCCTCTATCCGCCGGATGATTTTGCGCGCGCGGAAAGCTATTTTTGCCTTTTCGCGTACAGCGTGATGCGGATGATTCTTGGAAAACTCCTCAAGAGAATCATCACACATTTCACTGTACGGCGCCACGATCTCGCGCAGCAGGGCAAACATATCAGGAGCTGCGGCGATTAGGCGAGCGTTGCTCTCAGATATCTCTTTCGTCGGACATAATTCACCTCCAGATGTCCACCACGATATTGAACATATCAGGGCGTGCGTATCTTCACGCATTGCCTCGTTTTCGATAATAAATGCCGTTTCGCGCGTATTCAGATGCGCAAACCATGGCCCTGGAGTCATCGCAACCATCATCCCCTCCATCCAAAAGCTATAAGTACTAAAACCCAGAATCCTAGTGCTGCCGCAAAAGTTCCCACACTTTCAAAATAACTTACACGCTGTCCACGATATACTCCGCGGCGCATGAAGATAATTAAAAGTGCGGTTAGAATCCATATGTATCCAGCAACGCACCAGATGCTAACTAGTACCAGTCCTGCAATTAAAGGATGCAGAAATAACCAAGTCATGTCAGTTGTTAGCAGCTCGCTTAACATTTGTAGCCTCCTATTTTTGTTCAGGCACCAGGACCAGTTCTTGCTGCGCTCGGGTTCCTATTACGTACAACAAATTAGTTTCTTGATCCTGCTCCCACTGCTTGCGGCAGGGTTTACCGCCCCCGATCTGAAGCCAATACACGGTAGGCCATTCTCTGCCTTTGGCACGATGCCCGGTCGCTAGCGTCGTCACGCCTTCGACGTTATCGGCGAACAACGCTTCGATTTCCGCGACCAATTCGTCAATAGATTGCAAGCCCTTAGCGCGACACCGTTCGATGAAAATCTGCATCGTGTCAAACTTGTCCTGAGCCTCTTGCTGACGCTTTTCAGAATCAGTTTTGACTGCTTTCGCGATTTCGCGGTCCAACCAAACTTTCATTTTCTCTTCGAGGCGGTTAACGGTTCGGATCTTCCAACGACGGGCGAGTACAATCAAACCCTGCCCGATGTCACGGCCCTCTACTTTGCATCCGATGCCCTCTCGCAGCAGCGCAAAGGCAGTGGTGATCAGCGGCGCAGTATAACGACAGAGGATAGCCGCGTCCGCAGCTGGACGCTCGATCTGGAACCATGCCTTTGCCGGCTCGCCGGGTGTTTGCTGCGTCGTTAGGGTGCGCACAACGCCTTCAGGCGCATCGGGGTGTGCCTGAATATGGCTCACCCATTGATGCACATACGCCACAACCGTCTTTGGGCAACGATAGGTAACTGTTAGCGGTAGACGTAGGCACTTGAACTCTTCTGCGATGCGATCTATAGAATCCCCGCCGGCTCCCGTCCAGCCATAAATGGCCTGTTTTGAATCTCCAATAAATACCGCTCTGCCGCCTTTCTTGAGCATGCGCTTCGCAGCTTCGCGTCGTGCCGGATTAATATCTTGACAGTTGTGCACAAGTAGTCCTGCTGCATAATAACAATGTGTATTTTCTATACACAAATCATAAACATGCGTGTGTTTATTATTCTCCCAAGGCTCAACATCAAGTATTTCTGCTTCTACAGGACAGTTCATTATTAAAGACTCAAGCAAGTCATCAGTAATTGAAAGTACTTCTTTGTTTGTAATCCTGACCACCTGCCATCCTCGCTCTTGCAGCCAAGAATCTTTGCGCGCATCTTGTTCTTTCGTATAAGCATGCGAATCGCCATCAACCTCAATAATAATACGACGTTCTGGATGAGCCAGGTCGCATTTATAATGCGTAGGAAGTCCTTGTCCTTTAGTTCCTGTTGGTATTATGTAGTTGTTTATCCAACCTACGCCTAAACGTTCTAATAATAGTTTTTCATATTTAGATGCGGGTCGTCCGTTACCTCCACGCACAGCATCAAGGTCGCTTGCTTTGTTTACATATACTTTATCGCCGAAGCGGCTAATGTCGCCTTTTTCGCGCAAAGCCGCGCGACCAGCCTGCGAATGTTTGTATTTCACAGTATATTCTGGATACTTGGGCGCGCATGATTCGTGCAATACACGATCGCCTTTTACAAGTTCTCCTGCTGCTATCCATCCGCGCGTTGTCCATATTTTATGATCTTTGGTACAAACAACAATGCGATCTCCGTATTCTATATATTCAGTTAAGGCTCCCCAGCGTTTTCCATTTTTTCCATAACCTATTCTACGGGATTTTATTCTTACAAGCGGCCTGCCGATAGGCACACGCTTGCTTCCAATAACATTGCTTATTACGCTACCGCGCGCAGGATCCCAACTAAGAATAGACCCCGTATATTTTGTTTCATGCATTTCTTGAATTGTCATGCTCTTACCAGACGAATCGAGTAAAATAGGCGTATCGCCCACAAAACATTCGTCAATTAGCACCCAGTCGTTTTGGAAAAAACGTATCCCATACGCAATCGGCGCATAAATCATGTCGTCGAAGTCAACGCGTGTTTTGCATTCGAGTCGGGATCGTTCTGAAATGGTGATGACCCATTCGAGCGCCTGCGTAACATCCTGCGCGTCAGGCAGTGATTCATCGACCGAGAAATGATCAACTAACTTCAGCCAAATCGTCATATTGTTCATCGGGGCTTTCACGCCCATGAGGAACTGCTTACCAAAGGACACCATCTTGCTGATGAAGGCTTGACAATCGAGCACCGCCTTACCAGTTTCGCCTAGTTCAGCGGCGTAGGCTTCGATCAGTTTTTTGACCTTGTCGTCTTTCACTTCAACCTTGGGCGCAAAGCGACGCCACTCAGAGAAGCAGGACCCGTGCAAGGTATTAATGTAAATTCCCTTGCGATCTAGATGTTCTTTCGCGGCCTTCGCCTTGCACTCATCAGCAGCTTTGCGATTATATGCGCCCAGAAAAACATTGCCTTCCATAAAGGCAAGTGCTTTTACAACTGAGGTCGTCTTCCCTGCGCCGGCGACAGCCTCGAGAATAGCGTTACCGCAACCGGTTTGCACCCATTGAAAGAAATCGGATTGTTGGGGAGAAGGTACATAGGTAGGCGCTTTGTTATAACGTGCCATCAGCTCTGAAGAAAGCCGACCAGCTTTTGGAGCTTCAGGAAACGGCAACGCAGTTTGTTGCACATCTCTACGCCGAATGCGAAATACTTGGTCGGACATCGGGTTCACCCTCCATCTCAGGTTAGGATATTACATTCGTAGCAGCACTATTTGTAAAATGCAAGTATTGCTTAGGATCTGGTTACGCGCGTTTTTCTTCAAATAAAAAGCTACGTGTCTCACGGGCCTTCAGATAAGCACGCGCCGCTTCTGCATCCATGACAACAAATGCGCTCTGTCGATGGATAGCCCTGTCGGCTAATCCGATAAGTGTTTGTATTTTATCTAGAGCACAATCTAAGTCATGGAAGAGTTGGTATAATGCGGGATACTCTTTTTTGCTCGGAAAAGGAATTGTGCGCATGCGCGCCTGTAACACCATAATATCTAATCTCGCGCTGTGCGCGCCAAACGGACACAGCGCGTGATCGCACTGAATGATGCGCACATCATCTCTAGCTGTTGAACGTGCAGCTATGGCGCGGTTATGCAGATCAGTTCTTTCCGAAGGTGATAACATAGCGAGTAGTCCCTAAAAAGTTTAATGTAATTATTATACCGAATACAAAAAAAATAACCCAGACTTATGAGTACTGGGTTATTTAGGCATGCGCATATTAATTGCGCGAAGCTGTCAAACTTGCCTGATTGAGAGCATCGGTTGTGTCCGATTTGGGCCGTAAAATTAAGATTTCTGGGATTGCAGGAGCAGAAGTTGTCTGTGCTACAGCTACCGGTGCCGGCGCAGCGAGCATTGCAGCAGTCGCTGTCTTGCGGGAAGCAAGCGAATTGCCGTTGCTATTTGTGTTACAAGGATTGCTAGGCACAGAAGCTGAAGCCTTGCGATCGTCCGCAGTCATGCACATCATTGCGTAAGCCATGGCACGTTGTCCCATTACCCACCACGCCGCTGCATCCGCACGATGGCTGCATCCAGAATCCAAATGACTAAAAGCGACACCGCCACCACCGCCAAGGAAAGCCATGCTGGCGCCCACAGGCAACGCACAGAGATTAGCTCCAGAGGTAACAATGTCAGGGGCTTGCACATTATTATGAATAGTTTCGCTAGAGGGTGTATTGCTGGTAACACTGTAGTTTAGCGTTGCTGTCGCGGGACCAGTTTGAGCACCGCTAATGCTGTTACTATCACTTGCGCTATTCGACGTTATGTGCGCAAAAGCTAAGCTAGGTACTAGAAGCAAAACCGCCACTGTTGTTAGAATACGCATTGCATCATCCTTTCACAATGTGCCCGGGGAACAAAATCCCCGGGTTTTTTGTTGTTTTTTCGGCGACGCGGCTTGTGCTTACCAGTCACCAAAACCAGAGTTACTGGTGTTAAATACAGCACCGCCAGCACCGGCTGAGCCCGTGGCTCCAGCAAAAGAACCAGCAAGACCCAGCGATTCGCTACCGGATTGGAAAGCGCCCCCCGTGTTGGTGCTCACACCCGTCTTCCCGACCGAGACCGAAGAGAACGTATTGCCGCCCGAAAAGCCTTGTGTCATGCCGCCAAAAGCTGAAGCCGAAACGCTGCCGCCCGTGAAATTGGAACCGGCATTGCCAAAATTGTAGGCGCATGCAGGCGAAGCCAACGCCAGCGCGAACAATGTAACAATAATTTTTTTCATAAATATCTCCTGTAGACGTGATAAGCCCTGCACAAATTCCCTGTATCCGGTTGCAGGGCACGCACCGGGGGAATCCTATCACTATGCGTATTTCAGCTTACGTGCCAAGTCGTTGGCTGCTGCGAATGCGCTAGTTTTGTTTGAATGTATGGAGGTTTGGCAACTAGTTTGTGTCTTTGCGTCAGTGTATTCAATCGTCAAGCACAATTTCCAGCCCTCGACTAACGCAGGACTAACTATAAATTCTGCATTCAGTTCCCCACTAATTTGACGCGCTACAATATACTCACCGTAAGGTCCGCGATGCGTATACCAACAAAGTCCCCTGCTCATTTAGTCGTCGTCTTCTTCGTCTACTACTGCATCAATCGGACGTCGTCCGATTGTAGATGCAAATGCAAAAACAATTAAACAAATAACAAGCAGCACAAGCCCGAAATCTTTCAGTACGTGCATGTTTGTTACTCCTTTAGTTATAAACAATTGCGTTATTTTATTATACCGATGCGAAATTGTAACACATTAAACTAGTGCTTTAGTTGTTTTATGTTCCATACCCTGTTGAATAGCTACAGATTCAGCTGCGGCACTTCCTGCCATGAATACGTCGGCATGCAATGTAGCTCGTGCCGCCCTGCCTTTGCGTACGCTAGGATAGCGCTTAGCGAATTCCTCGGAAACAATTGCGTTTTTGACTAACACTAAATCCTTGCCGGTACGTGTAGAATTGGGATCCATTTCCGCCGCCCGTGCAAGTTTCATTTCAGCTAAACGTTGTCCAAGCCGGCTTGCCATACCTGCTTCAAAAGATTGACGATATTTTTCATACTGTCGATCTTGTCCGATGCCGGGATGCTCCTTTTGGTAAACGCGCCACGCGTTCCAGAAGGCGCTGTGAAAAAGATGCAACAAGTAGATGGCTACAGCTGTATCCGATTCCCGGCCTAGAATTTTTAGCGACCGCTCTTCCGCCTTTCCCGGCCAGCGTGCTGCATTTTGTACAATGCGCACATCGCAGTAGGCTTCAACATGTACCGCTACATAGCGCGCGCCAAGCAGTTGTTTGTTATGACTGATGAATGTTGCATCAGATAACGGTTCGTTTTTGAACTCGACCTCGTCTTGGCTGAAGCCGTATTGGTCGAGCAATTTAGCTGCGTGCATTGCAGCCGCATACGCCTCCTCTTCCGTGCAACCATTGGCTACAGTTTTTTCTTGGAGCGCGCGTATACGCTTGAGCAACGTTTCACGCTCAGCGTCTTTTTCAGCCATGTTGTTTTCCTTGTTTCATTGTCATCACAATTCCGCGAGCAGGTATGCGGGCGATCTACGTTTGCTCAAAAAACATTTACAATGAAACAGACAGTTTCTACATCTAAAAAACCATTAGACGAAGTCCGGTTATGCTTCGAGATAATACGCATTTCCGTTGTAATTGTAACTTTGTCAAGTTTTGGTCGCATTGCAGTATCCCCATTAATGCAGCGGCAACTGCGCCGCCATGTTTATACTATAGCTACAGTTGTAAACTAACGCAAGCATTTTTATACAAAAAAACATTAAAAAAGACACTAACGCGCGCTTTGACTTTTTACATACTAACGCTATGTAAATTTTATATCAGGATTGGTAGTTAGCTATGACAAAATCATGTTAATTCTTGAAACTATTACCCTGCCTCGTGAGATAGTGTGGATAGATAAGGCATTACTTTAGTACCGGCATGGGGATAAAATGGGAGATTTCCGAATCCCAACACTCCCCATCTAAATATCGCCGACGCGACTCAAAACCATGTGCAAGAAGCTCCGTTATACGATCGAAATCATATTGTCCCCTCTCTCGTGCCTCTTCTTCATCTTTCCATAGGCCCTTTCCCGTAAGTGCGCGCCCGTCCTTCAAAAGCCACAAATTCCGCCACTTCGGCGCTCTGATCGGCTCGTCATTCATCGCCGCCTCTGCATAGCGATCCGGCACGATAGTCATACCGGGGAAATCGGATAGGCCACGTTTGATAATCATATCACACCGCTCCTTGCTGCAATCGCCCGTTCCCGTGCTTTCTGCGCTGCGGCCTGGGTCGGATAGTGGTTGAGATTTATCCATTTGCCCTTGTAGTTTTCGATCTGCACAATCCATGGGTTTTTGAGTTCCGGTTTGTGGATGACGCGGACCTGTTCAGATTGGGTCATGCCGCAATTTCCTTTTCGATTTCGTCGAGTAGCGCGTTGAAGAGGGAATTATTTGCGGCGGCATCGGTGGCGGCATAGGCGGCAACGGCGGCGGCAC
>JAEHJW020000107.1_pt1 | contig 24362 bp, 43 predicted proteins | sample 9271431 | NCBI WGS metagenome assembly JAEHJW02 | reverse complement strand
TCATTTCCCGGTCTGCCTTTGTACATTATCCAGCTTCTGGTTAATAGAAGCAAGCTGGGTCATTATCTCTGCATATCTCATATCTGTATAGTGTTGCTGATCCTGTAGAACTGCGACCTCTTGCATTAGGGTGTATTCTTGTGAGGTCAACTTCGGGATAGTGGCAACAGAGTCATTAATCTTCGCCGCGAACCACGCACCTCCGACAAGCATTGTTCCAAGAGAGCATAGACTTGTCGTAGCAGATAAAACAGTTCCAAGTGTCCAAACATTCTTAACACGGGGTATGCTCATATCGACATCACCCACAGGTTGCCTAGCCATTAAAACTCCAGTGCCAGCGAGGGCGCTTTTATGAGGGGAAGGTCATCTAATTCAGGGAAAAGATTATCCTGCTCTGCCGCCTGTATGATCTCGCCTTCTAGCGCATCCTGGTCTGTTTCAGAGGTGGCATGAATAGTCATCCACACTATATCTGTCTTCGCATATACGACTTTTTTAACGCCTCCCATACTCTCAAAAGTAACGGGACCAGAGTCTGCACAGAGATCATGTTTTCCCTGAGCAGTCCATACTAAGCAGTGTCCCTTTACTACAATATTAAGATGGCGAGTCTTATGCTCCTTCCCGATTACAAAATATCCAGCTGGCATGTGAAACTCTCGAACATACACACCAGTACTATGATGATGATAGACTGGATACTGTACCTGAGGAAGCTGCGCAGAGTAATTTTGAAACTCTTTAATCTCTTTAATAGTCGGCATAACTATCCTAGGGAGCATCACCAAGAACAGAATTCGTAATCAACCAATTAGTAACACTTATATTTGCTGTATAAGAATTTTGAGAATCATTATAACACACAATTCCAAATTCTGTAGGTGTTACATAAGTATTACTCGCCTCACTATATACTAAAACAAAATCAAGACCATTGGAAGAAAAGTAAAATTTTCTAGTAGTACCGTCATCAGTAATTCTTAGATATGTATTTGATGGATTAAATAACATACCAGAGGTTACTATACTAGCAACATAAGTGGTACTATTTGACCAAGAATCAATAGCAAATTCAAGATTTGGTTTACTAGTATTTGCTGCAATTGCGCCACAATAAAAAGCTCTAAAGGCGGTACCATTACTTAAACCTATGCCAGCCCACACAGCATCATTTACTGTTGGTGCAGATAAGAAGCCAAAATTTATATCAATAGTGTAAGGAGTAGCAATACTAGCCTGTGTAAGCCCTCGTAAGACGGTTCCTTGTGTTACGGATACTCTAAGCCTTCCATTAGCATCTGCTGTGGTAATACCGGTACCAAAGGAAGTAAAGTTTGCAGACAGTGGAACTGTGCCTACACCAGGAGATGCCCACCTCAGTCCAGCTGTTTGTGTGCTGTCTGCTGTTAATACTTGTCCCTCAGTCCCAACAGGTATCCTTGTGTTTGTCGTACTATATCCATATAAGTCTCCCTTCGTAGTAAGAGGAGATCCTCCCCCACCACCTCCAGCTGCCCAATCAGCTTGACCACTTACAACTGTCAATACATACCCATTTGTACCGATTGGGAGTCGAGTGTTCGTGCCACCAGAATATGTAAGAAGGTCGCCAGTTGTGGTAAGGGGAGAGAGGGTGTTAAAAGCTGCTGTAGGACTACTTGCACCACTAATTGCCACAAGGGTAGCATTGATAGTGTTAACTTTCGCCTGCAGGGTGACTAACCATTGCTGCGCTGGCTGAGTAAGATGACCAGTCTTATCAATAAAGATCTGGGCACTTGGAACAGGTGGCAGGGGAGTCTCTTGAATAGTTGTCATTAGATACTACCAACAAGAAATTGAAGATCGACAGCAGATAGTCGCCAAAATACAGAATCTGATACAATAAACTTCCAAGCCCTTCTGCGAAATGTACCACAGTTAATTAGGTTTGGCAAGACTGTTCCAAGGTCAACAATCCTGGGCTGACTCCACGTCTGGTAGTCATCGTCGGAAACTTGTACAGACATGAGGGAACCGACAAGAATGTCTGAGACAAATTGCATCCTACTGATTGTCTTCCTCTTACTAGTTCCACCGTCCCAACGAGGAGTTATGATAGTGATAGGAATAATATCACTGGCATCTGTATAATAGTCGGTAGAGGCGTAGTAGAGGTTACCGTTAGTCTCATGCTGAAGAACAGTAACTCCTGCTTGATTCCTAGCCGAACTCACAATCGGCACGTAGTTGCCATTAACATCAGTCCATTGATCCCATCTATTCTGATTGATGTCGTAGGCAAGAGTCAGGTTATTGTTCTTGAAAGTGATAACGTAGAAAGTGTGTCCATCAATCTTAATATGCCAACTATAGACAAGAGAAATGTCAACGTCTCGAAGGAGGCGGTCGATGGTAGGAGTGCTGATAACACGCATCTGCGCATTCTCAAGCATGACTATTTGATTACTCGCCTCCCTATTATTAGAGAGCCAGTAGTAGACGTCGGTAATATTCTGTACACTATCTGCACTCGCACAACCATACGAAAGGCGAAGATTCATAGCAGGTGCAAGTGGGCTGCCAGTCGCATTACCAGCATCATAGAAGAATTCAGTACTCCACTCTTTCATACAGACTACATATACGAGCTGCTTTCCGAGGTATACACCAGAGTCGGGAGACATCTGTGCTGTTATAAAATTGAGGGGATCCCAATCCCCATTAACATCTACACTATTAGAAACAGATCCCCAGATAACAGCAGGAGTGATACTCGTACCGAAGAAATGCTGGAGGAGGAAGGTATATCCGTCGAGATATGCCACACCCTTACAAGTATACTGAGGGGCATTGATATCTATCTGGTGGAGGGGTCCAGTTAGACGGGCAATGTCATCATAGGCATACGTCGCTACGCCATTGTTCAATACTAGCTTCGGATCACTTCCCATGATACTATTAAAAGAATAAACACCGCCAGTGTTATCTAGACCGCCAGCTACTAGTGTCAAATCTTTGTAAAGGGAGGCAGAGAGGGCTGTGCTGACAGAGGGAGGAGTACCGCTTGTACCAGCTGCGCCAGTGTCGGTAAAAGAAGGGGTGGTACCGGTTGCAGTGAAGTAAACATTCTCACCGCCACTGGCAGTGCCTCGATATATCTTATACGAGGAAGCGCCCCCAACCAATCCCCAGGGAATAGTAATGGTGGAAGTGGCAGTAGTCGTTGTTATGGACTTCTCTGCCGAGGCGATAGTTTCTCCAACACTATTCAACGCTGTTACGACATAGAAGAAAGTGCCAATGGCAAGAGTGCCACCGGTGGTATTAGTTGTGAGTGTGCCAATAGTGGGAGGGCCAAGAGTGCCCGTGTTGAAGATGGAGTAGACGTGACCATTCCACCAATAGGTGCCCATACCAGGAGCACTACTAACACCAGAAGGATTACCCCAAGTAGACCTACCGGGGCGACGAAATAAGTGAGGAGTCCTATCCTCACCTATCTCCACGTAGCAATTAATAAGACGTGCATCCTTATTAGTTGTGTTGTCTCGATTTTCAGGAGATACAACAAGAGGAAGACGCTGCACATTAACAGCCATTATCGAAACCTCCCGCCACTTTGATAGAAGCGAGTGTCGATATTGAAGTAAGTCGGAGCATCCTCAACATCCCAGGCTTCAAGTGCCTGCCGATAGGCAAGAGCTCGCTGGGCGCACCTCATGACAATTTGATCCGGCTGACCTGTGCAAATATCATCAGCAAGTCCCCACCGAAGTGCAATACGCCACTCTTGTGGGAATCCCATTGTGTCTGTTAGGAAAAGGGGGTTTGGAGACTGTACCTGCATTAGGAAGGTGGCAGTGTTTGTTGCCTCAACTGAGTCGGGGGCAGGCCAGAGATTTAAGTTCGTATTAAGGGCTTGCTTATCGACGAAAAAGGAGTTGATCTGACTAGAGTTGCCAACAGTTTGAGATAAGCGTTCCCACTCATCTCTGCTAATTAAAACAAGGGGTCGACGAATGTTACTACTATTAAGGATGTATCCTTGTAAGATTCGAGGAGGCCGAGACATAATAACTGCTGGGCCACTAGGGCCCAGCACATATTGTGTCTGATTTGCAACAAGGGGGACTATTACTTCTTCCTGAAGGAATAGTTTAAGTCCCTGGGTTTGCCACAGATTAATAATATCATTAAGACGACGAATATTTACTGCAAGTTGCTCACTATTAGGACGATCTCCTTCTTGGAGAATACCCGCGTCAACCATTGCATCTGTGATAATACCGTAGGCATTATTGGAAACATTGCTTGCCATTTCTCACTCCTTAGCGTGGGTATTTCACTTGAAGCTTTACGCATTCCACGATAATGGCGAAGGTGAGAACGGTGCCTGCAGTGTGCCCGCCTACATCAGTGGCGCCGCTTGTTCCCCACATGATATTGCCAGTAGCGCCGGGAGCGGCGTTGTTGGTGAGGCCGCCGAAGTTCCAGTAGTCACCATCATCGCCTCCGGACATACCAGAGAAAAGGACATTGGTGGTTGCCTGCCACCAGAGTTGGACGTCGAGAGGATGGCCGTTCGGCTGGGAGTATTTAACCCTATCTACACGAACTGCCAGGCAAGGAGGGTTAAGAGTGGTAACGTCAATTAGTACCGTAGGAACCTGGTCTGCATCCCCGACGACACATTCGCCAGTAAGCCTAACTACCAGGTTCCGGTACCCATCTCGAAGGATTTGGGTATTGGAAGAGAAGGCCATGATTAACGCTCCTGGGCAGCAAACTGGAAGTCAGATACACCAGTCATAGCAGCAGCAGTTGCCCCATTACTAACAGCGAGGGTGGGATTCAACTGGGCAGTTGTGAAAGTGCTGGTGAGGGCACTCGCAAGAATGCCGTAGTTCGGGCCGAGGGTTGCATAGTCCTGCCTTTTTACACCCTCGAGACTACTGCCAACGAAGACTTTAATGTTGCCACTACGGTCGAGATAAAAGCCGAGGTCGATGTCAGTATTGTTGGCAAGAGTAGCAACATTAGCAATACTGCCAATAGTGGCACTTCCCTTCCGAACAATAAGCTGGAGGGTGGTGGAAGCAGCAGCTTTGTAGAAGTAAATACCGTCTGCTACAGATGTGAAAGGAGTGACATTGGTCTCGATGAGTCCTGCGATGAGGGAAGAAGTAGTGGCAGAAGCCACCTGCAAGCGAGTCAGGTATGCCAGTTTCTTAGTAGATACATACTGGAAACCGGCAGTCGAGAGTTGAATCTCGGCAAAATTACCAGCAATTGCTCCGGTAGTCAGAAGGATACGTCCACCAGTTCCATTGGCTGCAGTTGCAGCTACAGAACCGCCAGAGGCAGTTACGGTATAGTCGCCAGTATTATAGTGCAGGAAGTCATCAGCATACTCGGCATAGAAGAACGGGTCGGGGATACCGATATTGCCGAGGGGCTGGAAGGAAGCGGCCTGGGTAAAGCCAGACAGGAAACGAGTCGGTGCAGACATATATTTTCTCCGAGGATAAACGTCAAAAATGACGCCCCTAAGTTAGATAACGTCGGGGCGTTTATTCACGGTGTACCAATTTGGTACGGTCACTTCTTACGAAACTTGCCTGTCTTTTTATCGGCCTCTACGAATTCTTTGGCGACCTTTTTAGGAACTTTCTTACCTTTCTTAGGAGGATTAAATGCCATCATTGCCATTAGATTGTGCTGTTTCTTACTAACACTAGGCATCTTATCCACCATGAAGTTTCTTGAGGGTCTTGGTAAGTCGGGCACGTGCGCCTAACTTACCACCACTTTTTGCCGCCTTATTGAGTTTCCCAGCAGGAATCTTCTTCCCTGCGGGCACTCCAAGTTCCTTATGGAGTGCGCCAGGATGCTTGATGGCTCCTTGAATCCACTTCTTTTTAGTAGCCATTTTTCCTCCTATTACGGACCGTTCGAGCCGTAAATACCACGCGGGTCAGTATTACCGAGGCTGAAGCGCATGTACGTGGCCGCCTTGGCATTCTTCGTGTCGAAGTCATTATCCTGACTAAACTCTGGCTTAGCACGCCAGAAGAACGTCATACCATTCGGCACATTGGTGCGGATGAACCAGGCAGATGGGGCAGTGAAGTAATGATTGAGCTTAATACCCTTTGGCAGTGCATTGGTAGCCTTCAGGGCATTGATAGCATTATTGGCCGTGTCATTCTGCAGGACGGACTTCATAATGCGGTTTGCGTTGAAGTGCTCATTCGGATGAACGTGGAGGGACATGCCCTGACCAGCGATCTTGAGGCCACGATCCATCGTCATCAACATGATCTGGATGTTCAGATCCTCGAGAGCCGCTTCCGACAAGTCTGCGTCTGGAGTCAGTCGATTGCTGTAAGTACCGCCAGATACTTGAACGTGGCTGGCACTGATGAGGGGCTGCCCATCTGCCGACTTGTAATAATTGCCAGCGAAGGCGTCATTATAGACAAGGGCAGCAACGGTTTCGACCGTCTGGTTAATCGAGAAAGCGTTGGCTTTGGCTCGACGGGCGGACACTTCCTTGTAGAGGTTGTCCATCAACTCCTCATGGGTGACGATATAACCGAGGGCATAGGCAACGTGGGTGTACGTCGAGATAAAACCCTGTTCCTCGGAATCATACTGAACAGGAGCGCCCTGTCCCTTAACAGTTGCAAGACCGAAACCAGTTACCTGAACATCCTGTTCGTAGGCTTTCTTACTCGACTCGATATCATACAGGTCTTCGTACTCCTTCGGGTGGGCAGCATAGACCTGCCCCCAGACTGTATGGACACCAGGCCAGAGAAGTTTCGGGTGGGTACCAGTGTTAATTACGCCTGCCATTTTTTATTCTCCTTATACGCCAGCCGTACCGGCAGACAGTTCATGGTTATTAATCTTCACAAGCCACTTAGCATAGGCTCCGAAGGCATTATCACTACGGCGAGACAGTCCAAGGAGACGAACTTGCAAGGTAGAAGTGGTACCCTTAGTGGCATTATCCAGCAACCAACCAGACTGGAATCCATTGTTAGCACCGACCAAGAGGTTCGTATTATTGCCCACATCCGTTGCAGCAAGCTGAGTGCCAGTGCCAACCTCTTGCACCTCGAAGATGAGGTCGGGAGAGTCTGCGACAATGGCATACCAGTCAGTGGCCTGAGCGCCAGATGGGCGGATAGTCTGGTTCAGGTTATTGGTATTGAAGATACCAGCTTCAGGAGCGAGGACACCATTGGAATTACCGAGGCCCATGATGACACCTCGGATAGCACCAGTAGCAGCGGCGAGGGTAATGCCGGGAACACCGTTTGCATCGGCAGAGCCACTAGAGATTACAGGATCTCCAATAGCATAGGCGTTCGTGTCGGCAGCAGCAATTTGATAGACATTGCCCTGCCCATTGAAAGGAGCGCCTGTCAAGTGTTTTACAGGAGACAGACCGCTCGGGCGGTTTGCGTTAGCCATTTATTTTACCTCTTACGAGTAAGGAGATTAACACCAGAGACTTTCGCCTCTTTCAAGTATCGGTTTTCGGCATCGGTTCGTGTCTCTTGACCATCTTTACTTTTACCGACGGCACCTCCCTTGAGGGCATCTACGGTGTTATCTACTTCCTTACTGAGGAGACCCTGCGCATAGTCGTAGAGTTCCTGAGGACACTTCATAAGGTACAGGCGACCTGCCTGACCATTTTCACCAACGTCATCTCCTGAGATGACAGATACTCGGGAGCCAAGGTCAGAGCCCTTGTCTGACATGCCATCGCCACCGAGATCGAAATCGTTCAGAGATACCTCATCACGATCTACGAATTCATATCCTGCTTGCTTCGCACGAGCAATGTTACCAAGAGTGCCACGGAACCAGTGCAGATGGTATCCATCAATCGGCGGTACTTCCAGGCGCCTCTGTCCGACTGACATCGGACGATACCCCTTCGGGAGTTTCAGCTTCTCGTTGGCAGGGTTTTGCTGGGTACTTACAGTCTTATCAACGGCCATGGTCAATCCTCATTATACAGACGGGTGAAGTGATCTTCCCACTCTTTTACAGTCTTAAACATCTTCCCAGGTCCGACGAAGGAGTCATTATCGTCGTGACAAGCATCTCGCGCTTCTTTTGGCAGGGAGTCGAAGGATCGACTGCCGGAAGAGCGTACACCCGAGGAACCGCCCTCAACCTTACTCATGGGCTTATTTTGCGCCTTTCCCTCCCGCTTTTCAAGGATTGCAAGGCACTTATCCATGAAGGCTTTACCGACTGTTAGGTCACCATCCTCTCGGAGGTCTTTGCCAATCTGCTGGAAGTCACGCATGCGACGACGAGCGGAGACGGTACTTTCGTCGAAGAGGTCAGGGTGAGCGTCTCGCCATGCGATAAACTCGGGATGAAGTGCTGGTTCCTTTGGTGGCTCATCTTCGACTACAGCAGTCTTGGGGTTGCGAAGTTCGTGGAGCTTGTCCTGAATCTGTTCCTCTGCGTCAAGGTCACCAATTTCTCGAGCCTCTCGAAGCTGAGCCTTTAGATCTGTCTTCGCCTTTTCGACTGCTTGTGCAGTTGCCTCGGTGTGGTGCTTTTGCAGTGCCTTAATAGCCTTATTGGCAGCCTCGACACTCTCTCGAAGGGAGCCAATTTCACGATCCCGACTCTGCAAATCCTTCTTCAGTCGCTTGTTGTTTGCACGAAGGAGAGGGAGAATATTCTCACCCTTTTCAACAAAGGTGCGAGCGTCTACCCACTTATCTTCTGGACCTTCCCACTCGTCTTTGCTAACCCACCCCATTTCACGAGCATCATTCTCGTACTGGGTGTCGTCGGCTTGCCCCTCGTCAACCTGAGTCTGACCTTCTTCGAGTTCCATTATTCCACCTCTATCTGTGCGAAAATATCTTTGTCGTTGATGAAACGATACTGTTTCTTGTCTGCTGTGCCTGTTGCCATGTGTCCACTGTATGCAGAGATGAGAACTTTATCTCCTGGCTGTGCTCGCGGGGTTGCCTCGTCTGCCCAGGCAGAAGGACCAATCGCAATTACTACTGCTCGCTGTTCGATAGTACGAAGACGATCTTGTACAAAGTCAGGTACTTCGATGATGCTGCTTGCCTTCTCTGGCTCGTATGGTTGAACAAGAACCGCACGTCCTTTGGGAAGAAGGCCAGAGGTATTTATAGTGTCAGTCATTATAAGTCCTAAATGAGTCACTGTCTAGGTTGAGGATGTCAGAGAGGATACTAGAAGCTCCCTGCGCTGCTGCATTACGAATTGCCATTTCGTCGAGGGAGGGTGCACTAAAGTTACCAGATGCCCACATCTCTTTCAGTTCTTCTCGCCTACTGTCCAGGAAGTTGAACAGGAGAGAAGTCACTGGGTGAGCCCGCCATTGGTGAAATTCCTCCTTGCTGCTGTCCTTGAGGATTGCCTCCAGCTCCTCCCTGCTGATTCGTACCTTGCTCATTACCTTCCTCCTGTTGTTGTAATTGCTGCATTTGCTTGTCTATCGAGTCGTTTACTACTTTCAGATGGTCGACCATTGCTTTGAAGGCACTAATCTGAGTTGCAGACTCAACCCCACCTGCTTGCTTCTCGAATAAGGCTGCCTGTGCGTAGGCTTGAGTGATCTTTGCCTCATTAAGACGACGCTGTTCGAGGAGCGTACTAATCCATTGCAGTTTCTTCCACTCTAGGTTTTTCAAAGCAACCTGCATTTTCATCTGCTCGACCTGCACCTTCTCTGGCGGACGCGGCGGCGGTACCTTGCCAGAGAGGAGTTTTTCCATACCATAGTAGACTTGGTCAATGTCTGTGATTTTGAGGGATTTGAGATATTTAGTGTATACGACATCTTGATTAAAGAGGGGATTGCCGCGACCCACTTGCATGAGTGCCTGTGCCTGGATGAAGCGTTGCTGATCGGACATTATGTTCGGATCGGCAGTTGGAGCGATTGAAGTCGGGTCGCCTAGGTAGTCCTGTCTAGAGATATACTTATCAGAGCCAGCAAATACTACTGCGTCGTTGGAGAGGTGAATACCATTAAGGGCGTAGAGTTTTTGAAACTCTCGACGAAGGGATTTCCACACCCTCTTAAAGATCGCTGCGTAGACTTTCTGTCCCTGCTCGATCATGGTTTGGCTAGTCTGGGCAGGAGTGTTCTGACCAGGATTGCCGCCGGTCGAAATGTCGACTGCACCACTCACCTTCTCTGTGTAGTTGATGAGAAGGGAGAGGAGTTGGAACATGACATTCGAGGGTTCCCTCACTGGCATCGGGAAGATTGATTTGCGAAGATCGTCGCCGGTCGAATCCACACGATTCCACTCGAATGGGGAGAAATTATACACACCTCCCCTGATTTTAGCCCCGCGACCAAGGAATCCCCCGGCTGTGTTAGACATTGTCCCAGCATCAAATAACTGATTAATTGCTCCATTGACACTTTCGTTAAGTGGGCCAAGGAGAACTCCGAATCCAATATCCATAATACCTCCATCGGGAGATGGGATGAAAGGTATTTTTGTGAAGTATTCAGTTCCGTGGATTCGGATAATTTCTCCGTTGGATGTCCTATCAATATCCTCCTCTCTATCGAAGCGACAGACAATGCGGAGGACGGTGTGAGTAGATTCTTCAATCGTGACAATATACGGCTCGGCATATCCGTCTCCATCGAGGTCGAGGGCGCAGTGTTGTTCGAGGCAAATGAATGGAGTGCGAGCGTCTGTTTGTGGGGGATTGAATCCCTGGCGAGTGTCCTCTTCTGCACTGTCAGCAGTGACAGGAGGATTGGGAGCGTCTGCTTTGTACCATTCACAGTCTCGAACATCCTCGAAGAGTCCCTCAACAATGCGACTGTGCATCTTGTTGCGAGACATTGGGATGATGTGAGTCTTTACGGGGCAATCTTCGACAGACTTTGCCCAGTAGTTTATTACGAGATCTTTTGCGAGAACGAGGTCGCTGCGATTGCAACCGTGCTCACTGCTGTAGTAGGACTTCTTCCAGACAGTTCCGACGATAGGAACATTTAGGAGGGCTTGATCCATCTGATCTTCCCATGTCATATCCTGCTCGGTGACTTGCCAAGACATGTGACAGGAGACTCGGTCGGCACGATTCTGTTTGGTGCCGTCTGGATCAGGGCCGATCACTCGGCATTGGACAGGATCGGGAGTCTGTAAGAGAGCGGGATAGGCACGACTATGGAACTGCAAGGCTGCGATGGTGATAAGAGGAAATGCGATGTTGGAGCATCCTGGCCAGGGAAAGGTCTTATCCTTTTGTACCTGCATGGCAAGGTCCATCGCAGCGGAAGTGCGACGAAGCCAGGGCTCTCGACTCTCGAGATCGGACTTATAAGAGTCCCAGACATACTCTCCAATAAGACGAAGGTCTGCCTCATCGAATCGGTCTGTGAGATTTGGTGCTGCGATTGTGTCTTTATCGAGTTTTATGTGGTGCTGAAGAGGGAGCATGTGAGTCCTTGACTAGATTGTGGGGTGAGGCACCTTCGTGCGCCTGTGAGTCGGCGGGGGATCGCCAGCCCAGCCGCGCGGCCGTTCCGGCCTCCGCGTGCCGGCCAGCGCCAGAGCGGGCTATCATAGTGAGTGTACCAATTTGGTACATCCTCTGCTAGTAACCTGTGACTGCATTTCTATTCCCTCCACCGAATTGTCTTGAGAATTGCAATTCCTCTTCGTCCATTTCCTCTTCCTCTAGTTCCGATTCCTTTCGAGCATCCTGTATGTCTTCGTCCGTTAGAGGTGGTAGTCGGTCGAGACCAAGACAGAGTGTTGCAGTGCTATCAAACTGGTCATCGAGTTTTGCCTGCGCAACACCTGTGAATTTTAGCAATTCGAGCTTGTAAGACTGATACCACTCAGCTGTATCATCGAACTTGATGGTACCAGCCCTCATTCTCTTCTGCAGCGACCTACCACGCACTCCCTTATCCTTTACAGGATTCAGCACCTCGATGTTGAGGTAGATGTCTTTGGTACCAAATTCCTCTACCATCGGTGGACTGCGAGTTTCCCCAAGCATCTCCTGGTAGATGAGAGAGGAAAGGGAGGCCCATATCTGCCCACCTTCCACAAACCAAAGTTGAATAGACCAGCGGAGCTGAATATAGAACATCTCCTTGATCCAGTCAAGGGGGTCAACCCTTCCTACGAATTGATCGACTATGGCAGTCGTACCTCCTACTCCCATACCACCAACTGTCAGACTTGTTCGATTTGCATGATCCTGTTTCGAGACGGCAAAGTCACAACCTGCGTAGTAGAGGCGCTCGACTTCTCGATCGACGTCTGACATTCCTCGAAACTGACTTTCCTTCAGGTAGGAGTCACTTCGATCACTCGGATCATTGAGGAATTCCTGCGCATAACCAGTCGCATCCCCATCCTCCTCGAACTCTCGTTGCTTATCTCGCAGTTGTTTCTCTGTCCACCTCTGTGGCCACAGTATATTTGAGAAATCGTCGTAGGATTGGTGTGCCTTGTAGAAGAGGCCTGTCCACATCTTATTCTTATGCAGGCGCATGAGAAGAGAATCCTCATGCAGGATGGTTCCATGCACTCGGATCTTACCACTCTTCGAGAGGGACTGCTTCGCTGCTCGAAAGAACCACCTCCTAAACTTCTTCCTCCTCTCAACAGACTCGACCTGCTCATCGTCTTCCATATCGTCGCAGACAATGAGATTCGGCCTCTTACCCTTCCACATAGCGCCGCGAATCTTCTGCTCGCTTCCTCGAGCGAGGATACGAGCCCTATGACCGTCATCGAACTCCACAATGATTTCTGTCTTCTGTTCTGTCTCGAAACCAGAGACACCGAACTCTTCTCGAAGGTCCTGATTCTCGTGCAGCTCCTCTGAGATATTGGAAAGTTGCTCCGCTGCCTTATCCTCGGTACTGCCGATCAAGAGGACATAGTCAGACGTCCGGAAGCATATCTCTGCGAGTATGTAATCAAAGGTCAGGGAGGTCGACTTTGCATGGTCGCGAGGAGCGACTACATAGGCGCTCTGTATTTCCGACGCGTAGAGAGACCAAGCCTCTCGATGAAAGGGAGGAGTGGGCATGGCATTATCATACCTCGGAGAGAGGAATGTGCCAGCGAAAGCCTCAATAAGAGGTCCTGTTAATTTAATGGGGCTCATTGGTAGAGGGAACCTTCTATATCGATTAAGAGACGCCTATTCTCTGTCATACCTATTCTATTAACACGTGGGTTTGCGATATATTGGGAGAGGTTAGCAACCCACACATATTCAGTAGCATACCGATCTCGTTGCCGTCGGAAGCACAGCTCATTATTATTCACATAGCATAAGATGATGTCATTTGTGTTAGTAAAGGTGGCGAGTGGGTACTTGTCGTCGAGAGTGCAAGCCGCCTGACCGGCGGTGCTAGGAAGTGCTAGGGTGGTATATCCAGGAATAGTGGCATCATACCACCAGAAATATGTATGTCCTGCTGCGACATATGTAACAACAGGTTTCATATTCTGATCGAAGGTGAATCGAGCAAATGTAATACCGTCGACTTGCAATAACTGTGTCGAGGCTGTATTCGGAGAGGAGACATAGATAGCCGTCCCCGGCTGTCCGAGAGTCCCCGCCACTACCATTTCCCATGCCTGTACTTCTAATCCCTGCGACGAGTTGGACAAACCGATGCCTCCCAACTCCCAGTCTGTTGCATCCGTTGGAGTGATGTTGTCGGGATACAGATAGGTCGAGATGAGAGTTGGCGAGGAAATGGATAGAAGGGGATTCATATCAAGAACCGGGATAGCGAGACCAAGACCAGTTCCACGTCAGGGAAAGGGTATAGGAGGAAGTCTTTGGAATAGCGGGAGAGACAGAGAATTGGAAGGAGGGGAATGTGTCATTCTCGAGCATGATAGCAGTTATGTAGGGAGAGGGGAGGTTCCCTGCACCAAGTCCAATCACCATTGTTTGCGATAGAGTATAGGAACCAGTTGTATAGGAAGCCCAACTGTTAGTCGTACCCTGCCCATCCGTATTATTAGGGCGTGTTGAGGTACCGGAGGGAGTACCCGTAACAGCTCCAATAGAGCCATTATAGACCAACATAGCAAAACCGCCGTTGATATCATAGGAAAGTGTCGCTAAACTACCAGGATTTGCGTTATTAATAGCGACATAATATTGACCAGAGTAGGTAACACTATTCATGACGAAAGAATAGGCAGTCAGGGTAGTGCTCGGATACATCCGAAACTCATATTCAACAGTAAGGGCTTCCGTCGCTGTTACTGTTAGGGTTGTCGGAGATCCTCCCCCATCAACAATAAGGGCGTGGTTGAATAGTTGTGGTTGCGTATCAGTCGAGGCACAGTTACCAACACCCACCTCTGTTAGATTACCTGCAGCTGCTCCGGTGGGAAAGGTGTAGGTGAAGATACGACTGATGTAGTAGGGAGAGGTGGTAGTTTGTATAGAGGTACTAGAAGGTGCCTCAACATTACTACTAGGTGAGGCCGGATACATAGCCAGGAAGGTTGTCATCCTAGTATCTGTATAGGCAGGAGTAGTGCTGCCGGTGCCAACAGCGCAGTGGGTGGGGAACAGGGGCTGACCGTAGGAGACACCATAATTTGGGGGGGTTGTGCCGAACCAGTCCATTCCTTGATCGGTGATGATGTTATCAAACCAACCAGTATCCTTTGTAACACTGCCCTCAGAAGTCCGACAGGTCAGACGAAAGCGACCTCGCATGCCAATGTGGCAGGGTACTTCAATACTCTTCATGTAAAAGCTCCTTATGCGAGGTTACCAGCTGTGATGACAACATTTGGCACAATGCCCTCAACCTGCATGTTGTATGTAACGAGGCCTTGTGTAAACGATCCGGCAGTAATAACAGCATTTGGTATGATGCCCTCTGTCAGTGCATACGAGAGAGTTGTGTATAGGGTCAGGATACCAGCATTGATAACAGCGTTCGGGATAATCCCCTCTGGCACCATTGTATAGGAGACAGTGCCATAGAAGGTCATCGAGCCAGCACTAATGACAACGCTCGGATAGATGCCTTCCCAGAGACTGTAGGTAACGAGACCTAGCTGTAGATTGCCAGCAGAGATAACAGCCGAGGGTATGATACCTTCTGGTACTGGATAATATGGGTAGAGGTCAGTCGTTTCCCAGAATGGTAAGAAGGAGGGAATTGCCTCCCCAGCCTCGGGAAGAATTGCCAGGTAGACGGACTTCTCGTAGGTGGTACCGACGTTAGTAGTGATCGAATAGAGGATTTCATATACTACACCAGAAATACCGAGGCGAAACTTCTGATCGACTACAGCACCGTTAACTATGGGGAGTTGGTAGAGGATGTTCGAGGGAGAGGGGTCGGTACCTGTATACGGAGAGACAATGATGAGGGGAGTGCCAGAGATAGTCTCGCTAGATGGAAGGAGGTCGGAGAAGGAAACGACAATGGATATTGTCTCCGCAACCCTCTTTGCATTATTGATGAGATTAAGCACTCCCACAGATCCTAGTAGGGAGAGTTGCCAAGGACAGCCAACTGTCCCACCTTTATGTAATTGTGGGAATTGGTACCTGTAATGACATATACAAGAGTGTATATGACGCCAGCAACACCTGCTGTCACATTCTGTGTGACATTCCCATATGCATCATAAGTAGCTGCACCAGAGATAAGGGCACTTGGGTTATTGTCTGTACCAGAGTAGACGGAGGCAGTGACAGAGGCACCATTAATGGTCTCGCCAGCCTGCAAACGGTCGGAGAAAGAGACGGTGAGTGGCACCGTCTCTGCACTATTCTTCGGAGGAAAGATTATTTGATTCACTTCCTCTTACCCTTCTTGCCCTGCTGGATCGGCAGACCCATCGCCATCCTCTTGTGTTGATTGATCGGACCTTTCTTGTCCTCGCTCTTCGGAGTGCGCTTCTCGTGTTTCATTTACGACTTCTCCATCTATGATATCGGGTTTAGGACCAGCTCCGCCTTGCAAATACAGGAGGCGTTCTGCAAGACGTGTAAGGCGAGCATTAGTGTCTATGAGTTTCTCTTCCTCGACCATGCGAGGACCAATCCTTCTGGTTGCCTCGAGCTGCAAGCGAGCTGCCTGCATCTTCTCCTTCGCATTGCCATTCTCGAGCACCTCCCCAATAACAGAAACAGTCTTGGAGAACTGTGCGGAGAGTTGGAACTCTGCGAAGCGAGACATCTCTCGCACCTCTTCCTGTATGAGGGCTTGTCCCGTGAGCATACTAATATACTCGGGAGTCTTCTGAAAGACCTGTGCAATGGTCTGACGGTCGATCCCCTGCGCGAGCATACTACACAGTTGTTTATGCCAGGGGAGGAGCTTTTTCATCTCCCACTTATCGTCTCCAGACTCTTGCATGACTGTACTCATATTAGAAGACCTCATAGCCGCCTTTCACACCTGGCACTTTCCCGGGCCTTTTTGCTGGCTTAGACATGGTCGGCTTAGTAGACTGGTGCAGACCTCGCACATTGTGGATCGAGCCGAATTCTCGATTCATCGAGTGTTCGAAGGACTGCGAGTGCATCTTCGGTGCCTTGATGGTGTGGAACTTCGGAGGATGAATACTATTTTTCATGAGGGGAGTCCTTGGCATCGTCGGTGTAACAATTTGGTACAGTCTCTGTCTTCCCCATAGCAGGCCTGTCGAGGCAAGAGGGATCCTCCCGCAGCGCTGATTGCACAATGGAAAGGTCTCGCAGCTGCTCGGGAGATAGGAGGGAGGTGAGGAGGTCGAATCGAGACATGGGCGAGAGTCCGCATGGGATGGGCGAACCATACCATATCTCTCTCCCCCCTTGCAACAAAAAGGATGAAAAAGAAGTAGATGACGAAGTAAACAGTGGGGAAAGTTGAAAATTTGTCGCGCGTAGGAAAGTGGCTTTATGATTTTCCGCGCGCATGCTTATTTCCCCCCAGCCGGCATGCAAATACGACTGATTCGTATTACCACTACCATTCCCATTCCCACTATCATTCGCATATGCCAGTTCGATATTATGTCCGAGGACATTATGTCGGTTGATACTATCGATATGGCAACATTTGCTGCAGCAATAATAGCATGCCTATGCGATATCACTTCGCATGAAAAAAGATTGAACCTTTCCCGTGATCCATTGTCTATCCCTATGTAGCCAATGCCGGCTACGTATCTAGTTAGGAGATAGCCATGAATACCGAACGCCAATTCACCATGAAGGCATCCATCCGCCGCGCGGAAGTTAACCCGGAAACGGGAAAGAGAGAGGACGTAAAGCATAACGCAAACATCACGATTGATTGGACTGGTTGCACCGAAGACGACATCTATTGGTTCGCAAATCGCCAGTTCAAGATTCGCGCCGGTACGATCCTTGCCGGGAATAACGAGTTGTTCGAGGACGGCAAGACGTACCGCGCGAAAGACTACTTGCCCGGTGCTCGTAGCGCGCCTGTTCGCAAGATGACGCCCGAGGAGCTGTTGGCGGCGGTGATGGCGAATCCCGAGCTGTTGGCAAAGCTGCGCAATTCCTAATAATAAAACGGAATAAATGCGCAAGGACGCGCTATTTTTGTTACGCCCACTTCTATTTATACGGCGCATTTGTATATAGGGAGTGGGTGTACCAAAAATAGAACTAGCAACATGTTACCTTGTTTACTTGTTGCTAGTCCCCCTGTTCACCTCATAACGGATATTTAACAAAAAAAATAATTAAAAAAGCGTTAAGGCAATTACATGCCTACTAGCAACAAAGAAACATAACAACATGTTGACACCCGATATCTTGATACACTCTCTGTTGGAAAAGATAGCGCAGGTGGATAGAAAGGAGGAAAGGAAAGTAAGTAAAGGTAGATTGAACTTTTCCGCGAATCGGTTGTCTATACTTGGTAAACTAGCAACATGTTGCATGTTGCGATGTCCAGCTGCCGATGCCAGCCCAGATGTACTAACGAACGAGGCATGCGATGGAAACCTATACGGTTATCGTACGAAAGAATCTCGGCCACATAATCTTAACCGTTCGAGTGATTAGAGATTTTCCAAACTTCTCGGACTCTTCCTTAGTACAAAACATTGCGGAATACTTCGGTGATGCCGAGGGCTTGCAAGACGGGGATACTGTTGTGGTTAGTACAACCCAGCTTGTTATGAGGCATCTGGTGAAAAATAGAAAAGTAGTGGAAACGCTACTGAAAGATGCGACGTAAGCACGCTGTACCAAATTGGTACAATCACTACAATCGAACGAGGACACAACAATGCTAACGACAACTTTGAATAGGATTCGTGCGCACTCACCTTGCCGAGACGGCTGGGAGCGCTTGCTCCACGGACTCGGCAAGACCGGTGCGGACGATGACGCGCTGCCCTATGCGGATATCCTCCGCATCAACGGACTGAACGATGCCATCTGGGCCTGCCGCGCGGAGCCACAATATGCGTCCACATGGCGGTCATTTGCGGTCAAATGCGCGCGTGCGGCGGAGCATTTGCCCACGGACCCGCGCAGTCTCGCCGCGCTGGACGTGGCCGAGCGGCATGCGCGCGGTGAGGCCAACGACGCGGAGCTGGCAGCGGCGTGGGAGGATGCCGCAGCTTCCGCCTATGTCGCCTATGCCGATGCAGCCGATGCTGCCTATGCTGCCTATGTCGCCTATGCCGATGCAGCCGCCGCAGCTGCCGATGCAGCCTGCGTCGCCGCTGCCGACGATGCCGGCGACGCAGCTGCCGATGCAGCCTATACCGCTATCTTTCTGGGGATGGTGTCATGATCACACAATCTCGCGTCATTCTAACAATCGACGATCTCCCATATCCCATCCTCTTCATCCTTGACTGGGGTAATGAATGTCCGCTGTTCGAGGATGATCGGCAGGTCATCCATCGGCATCTCGCCCGAGTCTTTCAAAAGACGAAGCACGATACCATCCCCGAGCACACCCACATTGTAAGGATCTCATAATGGACCTCTTCCGGTTCAGGCAACTTACACAGGATCTGCCCGATGACACCGAGATTGTCATTCGCATGCCAGACAATCTTCCTGGTTACTATGTACGGGAACAGATTGTCGGCATTATACACAGAGACGGACAGATAATAATCGACATTGAATCGGACGACCTAGAGTAAGGGTGCCAGATTATGCCCTTTTCTCGAAGAGGGCATATTCGGGCCAGCTGGCTCGGTATCAACAATCACTCGGAGAAACGAAATGAAGAAGCTCGTGGAAGTCGAAGGTGCTGGTCTTGAATCCCTGATGGGAGAAAAGGTTATCCTTTTCTGCCTCAATTATTTCTACGCAGGCACACTGACCGGCGTCAATTCCGACATTGTCGAACTGGAGGATGCTGGCATCGTGTATGAGACTGGTGCCTTCTCCGATACGAAGTGGAAGGATTTTCAGAAGATTGGCACGGTGTATGTACGAATCCCTATGATCGAGGCATTTTCGAGGGGGAAGTGATATGAGAGGTAGAAAACAGAAGTTGCTGAAGGCTTGGCCTCGGTCTGGGGCTGGGGCTGGGTCTTGGTTTCGGTTTTGATATCCCGCGCTGTAAGAAGAGGACAAAATATGAAAGGCGGTATGGTTGTTCGCATGAGGATCTCTCCGCGAGATTGCATGAGTATCCTAGATGCAGCCGAGGCAGCTGGTATGAAGGCAGATGAATTCAGCTTCTCTGCCCTATCCTCCATCGTCATGTCCTCCATATTGGAAGGACTGCGGAGGAGTAATACCATCCCACATAGGGATGGATTCGAGTACTTGCGAATGATGCAGCCCTTTCTCGATAAGAAAGGTGCTGCTCGGCAACATATGACAACTGCGCTGTACGGGAAACCGGTGATGCCTATCTCGCCACCTTCGGCAATGCCAATGCGGGAGGAGAGAACGCACGAGGAGCTCGTCGCCGAATTCGAGGAACTGCACAATCGGTGGGATGATTTGACAGACTTGGAAAAGGATAGGTATAATAGTCTGAATAGTTTGTTGTTTCAATAAAAGAGGTGCTATATGAGGAGTAGAAAACAGAAGTTGCTGCAGGGTTGGTCTGGGGCTGGGCCTCAGTCTTGGTCTAGGTCTGGGTCTCGGTCTTGGTCTCGGTCTTGGTCTCGGTCTTGGTCTCGGTCTAGGCCTCGATAATACCCTATTCACCACAATGTACCAATTTGGTACAATCAGGATAAGGAGACAGACGTGGACCCCATAGAAATCGAGGACTATCTCGCCTACCTCAATAGGCAGAAAACAGTAACAGAGCGCATCCCAGCCGCGTCCGATCCACAAACAATCGAGTGGGAAGACATCTCTGGTTGGATTCCGCCTCGTGGTAAGAAGGAAATTCCGTGGACATTCTAACACCACCGACGCCACCGAAGAAAAAGAAACGCTCCTCCTTCAACAGCACACCAATCAATCCTCCAAAAGGGTGGAAACCTCCGCCCTCCGCACTTCCAAACTACGACTACAATGTCATAAAGGGGTGTCGAGATGGATACCGAGAAAGAGAAAGGTTCGGAAAAGTGTGAAGGTTATTTCTTCCTAGGGTACATAACAGGTTGCGGATTCTCCCCCCTCGTGTACCTATTCGTCCTAGCTTTCTTCAAAAGCGTCGTATAAATATGTACGGCGAAAAGACTCCCTACCATAAGAGGAAGGCTCGCGCTCTGCAAAGGGCGCGAGAGTCTCGTGGCGATGCGAGCATTAATAAGTACATCTCTGTTGATAGGTTCCTCGCAACATTCGAGTCTATCTACAATGAGTACTATGGGACGAAACTAACGATTCGATACAGCCGAGGTTGGTATTATCTCGGCTCGTCCCATCTCCATAAGAGTGATCTCGTAAGACTCATGGAGAGAATGTTGGCAGAGTTACATAGCGAGAATTACCCACCACCAGAGGAGGACAGCAATGTGTAATACAGTCCTACGCATCTCGTATGCGAATGGGAAAGAGCCAGTGACACTTCTCGAGCTCGGGAAGGAGGAACTACTGGCAGATAAGGTAAAGGAAGTGGCAGCTCGGCCAAATGTCGTAAAGGTTGAAACATTCACCCGCACCAGTACTTTCCAACAGAGGGTGATCTGGGAAACTCTCGAGCATGGAGAAGGTGCATGAAAATGCGAGATTCCGACATAGTTGAGTGTTTTGTGCTAATTGCAATTACGCTCGCTGTGCAAATCCTCATAGATATAATCCTATTCACTAAGTAAAAGGAAACAGCCATGACCGACCTATCTCGCCTAACTCGCCACACGCACATCTATCGTGCCTATACCTCTGGTGGTAAGTGGACAATCTGTCTGCGTTTCTGAGGTCGACAGATATGATGATGCGAGGCTCGAAGGAGCAACACGATGCAATATTTCAAACAGACAAGAGAATGGAGGGCATACAAGACAGCCCTTCGACAGTATCGAGAGAGACCGACTCTGAAGACACTGGCAAAGTTGGACAGTATAGTGCTGAGAGCGATGCTATTCCAGAGGCCCGGCTACTACCAAGCATTGATAAAATCCGGTGCAGGTTCGACGCAAGAATAGGAGGGTGGCGACGTGTTTACTGACCGATACAAGGGAATTGAAAAAGTCTACCACCATCATGAAAGTGATAATGTAGTAGAGTGCGACATCTGCCAAGGACATGGGCGCTTCAATCTCTTCTCCACACAACCAGGCTTCTACGCGAGTACAACCTGTTGGAAGTGTCACGGAGTGGGATGGTTAGTAGGACCGCACGAGCATAAGTACCTCTCAAAAGATATAGGAAAGTGTCTTCGTAGGGATACGTGCGTTATCTGTGGCAAAGAGGTAGTAGTAGATAGTAGCGATTAATCCATCCAACCCAGGAGAAGTGAAATGTCCTTCCTCGACCAAATCGAAGAAGAAGTGCAGAAGACGAAAGAATGGCTCATCCGAGAATTCGGTGACCACATGAGCATTCATAATGCTTTGCAAGATCATAAGGAACGAGTGCTTGCGGCAGCCTCAGAGCATCTCATCGACCCGGCAGCTGTGGTAGAGAGTGTGAAGACTGGGACGGAATCGCCCGAACCGACTCCGAAGCCGTAACCACATTGTACCAAATTGGTACACACAGGATGCGTTACATAATCATACTGTTCGTAATCCTCTTCCTAAAATGGCTAAATGAGAGGAAGGAAAAGTAAGAAAAAAGTATTCTCGCGACGCCATTGACAACCGATCGGATCGCGCGCATACTCTAAGAACGATTGACGACCTGGACAATGCAAACAATCCCCGTCATCGTACTTTGCTGCACCTAACCGAGACTCTCTGTCTCATAACATCCAATAGAGGAAAAAGAAAATGACTGACATCACCATCAAGGCAGGTAAGGGCGAGGAAGCGAAGTCTGTGCAGGTCTCCTACGACCTTCCGACCGACCTCGCCGGTTACGTATCGAAGTACGGTGAGGAAATGACTGCCGATTTCGCCCGTCGTTCGGTGACCCTCGGCATCCAGGCTCTCGTTCGTCCCCTCATTCTCGAGGGTAAGTCGGCCGAGGAAATCCAGGCTCACGTCAATAACTGGGTACCGGGTGTACGTGGTCCGCGCACGCAGAAGAGCCCCCTGGAGCGTGCGACTGCCGTCCTGGGCAATATGTCTGCCGAGGAACTGGCCGAGCTGCTGGCGAAGGTCAAGGCTGCGGAGAAGGCTGCGCAGCGCGCTGCTCACTAATCAGAGTAGCCCGCGTATATAATAATAAACGCGGCGAGGCTTCGCACCCTTCCTCGGAAAATAGAGGGTGCACCAGGCTACTCCTTCTAACTGCGCGGGCACCTCGTACCCCCTGCGAGGAAGGTGTGGAAAGAGGGAGTAGCCTAGTTTCTCAGTACAATAAACGACCTCGGATAAGACAAAATGAAAAAAGTATACATCCTCGGAGATGGTGGTCACGACTACACTGACGCTCGTCGCTTCGGTGAGCTGCACTTCATCCAGATTCCCAGTGCAATGAAGTGGGAGATCGCTGCCCTCTACGACCACCTTCGCGAGAATCTCATGTCCGCCGAACATGATGACTATCTCCTCGTCAGCAATCTCGCCTCGCACATCGCCGTCGCCACTGCCATCATGGTCGAATGGTTCGGGCAGGTGAACCTGCTCCTCTTCCGAAATGACAAGTATGAGGCACACACCCTCATCACCGATCGAGACTAATACCAATGTCGGTTAGTCGAGCAGACATACAGAAGACTCTCCAATACTTGCAGGAACGTTTACAGAACCTGCAAATGGAGGTTTCATCTCTTCTACAGATACACAACACACTCGATCGGGAACTGCGAGAATTCGAGCCGCACAAAGATAATAGTCACCTAGAGAAAAGGGGACGTTTCGTGCGAGGGGAGCTGGTAGAATGGACTGGTCACATGGGTATGAGGCACAGGGGTCGAATCCTAATCGAAGTCGACCCAAAGACATATCCAGAGAGACAGTTGAGAAAGAAAATGCCAGGTAAGGCATACAATGCACGAACGAGAGGTTTCTACCGTTATGAAGAATCATACCTCGTCGAGGATGAAGAAGGGCAGCAGTGGTGGCCAAGAGCTGGCTGGCTCCGCAGGCCGCAACCGAGTGGGAGTGAGGGAATCAGGCAGGCTGAAGAGCGATCCCTGGACACAAAGGAACACTCCGAAGAAGGATCATCCGTGGAGACGGACAGCAGGATGTAATACACCAAATGCACTTGTAAGGTGTGCAGTACACAATAAACGACAGGAACGATAAAATGAAAATTCTCTATATAGCTTGCTGGACATTCGCAATTCTCCAATTAATGAGCCTGGCAGGAACTTTATACACTCATCAGTGGGGATGGGTTTTTCTCAATGTTGTGATGTTATGCACTTTTCATCCTTATAACATTATTACAGTTCGTCATATGATGAGGGATGGGCAGTGACCATAACACGACAATCAACCCACTTCGACAATACGAAAATAAGCGCGTACAAAAGCTGCCCTCGTAAGTACCTCCTTCGCCACGTCCTCCACTGGACTCTCGATTTCGGTGAGCAGAAGGCGGCACCGCTTGTATTTGGTGGTGCGTGGCACGAGGGAATGGACGCCATCTGGGGTGCGCAGGGACAGCCAGCAGATGTAAAGGTGCAACTCGCAAATCTCGCATTCAAGATGCACTGGATGGAAAATCAATACCCCGACCCGGACACAATGAGTCTAGCCGAACAAGAGGATCTCGGTGCACGCACTCCAGGCACTGCGCATGAAATGTTCTACCACTACGTACACACTCGCCAGAAGATGCTGGAAGAGTGTGAGGTGTTGGGAATT
>JAEHJW020004923.1_pt1 | contig 24376 bp, 31 predicted proteins | sample 9271431 | NCBI WGS metagenome assembly JAEHJW02 | reverse complement strand
GAAGTCGCTGAAACTGAACAAGCACCACGAGGCGGCGCAGAAGCTTCGCGCGATTGCGGACGAGTGGAATGCTGGACGGAGATCTGAGCCTGCGTCTACGTGACCTTCTGTAAGCCCGCAAGCCCCGGCGTTCAGGCCGGGGTAAGGGCGTTAGAGGCGCGTCTGCGCCGACATGAGCTATTCGGGCGTCCTCTGCTGCTCGATGTATCGGCGAATGATGCTGATCGGCGCTCCACCGCAGGACGCTGCGAAGTAGGACGGGGACCAAAGAACGCCTTTCCAGTATCGCCGCGCGATATCTGGTCGCACTTGCCGCAAGCGCCGGCTGGAGACGCCCTTGAGGCTGTTCACCAGAACAGACACCGCGACCTTGGGCGGATAGTTCACCAGAAGATGTACATGATCGTCCTCTCCATCCATCTCAATCAGATCGGCCTCGAAATCCCCGCACACGCTGGCGAAGATTCCACGAAGGGCGTCGAAGGCCGCGCGGTCGAACACATGCCGCCGATATTTTGCCACGAAGACCAAGTGGACGTGGAGGGCATAAACCACGCTCCTGCCGCGCCGATAATCGCTTGCGTTCTGCATAGACCAATCCTATCTTTTCCTCATGTTGCTCCGCAAGGCCCATGTCTATCGGCTCTACCCAACCCCCGAACAGGCGGCGGTGTTGGGCTGTTGGGTCGGCGCGGTGCGGTTCACGTACAACGTCGCCCTGGAACAACGGCGCGATTGGTATCGGCCTGGACGTCGGTTCAACTTCGCGACGCAGTGCCGGGAAGTCACCGCGCTGCGGGCCGAGGTGGATTGGCTGCGAGACGTGCCGGTGCATCCGCTGCAACAGGCGATCAAGGATTTGGACCGGGCATACCAGAACTGGTGGTCCGGCCGGGCGCAGGCTCCGTCACCCCGGAAGCGGGGCGTCAACGACGCGATGCGCTTCTCCGATCCGGCGACGTTCGCCTTCCGACGCTTGTCCAGGCGGCTGGGCGAAGTGAAGCTGCCCAAGCTTGGCTGGGTTCGCCTGCGCTGGGATCGTGCAATCCCAGGCGCGGTGAAGAGCATCACGGTGGCGCGGCGTGCCGGCATTTGGACGGTGGCAGCGCAATACGAGCGCAAGGTTGCCGAACCGGCGCCGTCCGCGCTGCCAGCGGTGGGTATCGACCGGGGCGTTGCGGTGTTCGCGGCCCTCTCGGATGGTTCGCAGATTGCGCCGCTGAATGCTGGCAAGAAGGCGCTGGCGTCGCTGCGGCGGGCGCAACGCAAGCTGGCCCGCAAGAAGCGCGGCAGCAACAACCGCAGGAAGCAGACGCGGCGCGTAGCCCGTCTGCACGCTCGGGTCTCCGCGGCCCGGAAGGACTATCTGCACAAAACCAGCACGACTGTGGCTCAGAACCACGGCGCGGTCGTGCTGGAAAAGCTGGAAGTGCGGAACATGGTGCGGTCGGCATCGGGCACGGTGGAAAAGCCGGGCAAGATGGTGCGCCAGAAAGCGGGGCTGAACCGATCCATCCTCGACCAGGGATGGGGCGGGTTCCGCGTGATGCTCGGCTACAAGCTGGCGGAACGCGGCGGCAGGCTGATCGAAATTCCGGCGGCCTACACCAGCCAGACGTGTTCGGTCTGCGGCGTGGTGGATGGTGCGAGCCGCGTCACCCAGGCGCGGTTCGTCTGCACGGGCTGCGGACAAGAGGCCAACGCCGACACCAACGCTGCGATCAACATTCTACGCCGGGCGGGCAGCTCGGTTCTGCCTGTGGAGGCTTCGCATGAGCGGGCCGATGAAGCAGGAACCATCCGGATCGCTGCGTAACGCAGTCTCCGGAACCTCGGCCCTTCAGGGCCGAGAGGATGTCAGACGGCATGAGGATTGAGAGATCATGCAGAACGTAAGGCGCAAGACAGTTGCCGATAACGACCCGGAGTGGCAGAATTTTATGATTGAGTATATGCGCCGGCGATGGACCGATGAACAGGAAAAGATATTCACTAAGTTGGTTGACCGGGTAGTGGAAGAGACCAGAATGTATCCTCCGGAAGAGCGCCCTAGCACGCGAAAGATATTAATGTGCATGTTCAATATGGTGAAATAGCCCGGGCGATCGTCGTTGCCGCCGTCATGCTGCCCGGCCTCGCCCTCGCCGACGGTTGGCAGGTCTATGGCCCGGATGGAAGCTACCAGGGGCGCATCGAGCGCGGCAGCGATGGCACGTTGGAGCGGTTCGGGAGCGACGGGCGCTACGAAGGCCGCTATGACCATGGCCGCGACGGATGGGACGCCTTTGGGCGTGACGGCTCCTATCGGGGGCGCATCAGCGGCGACGGCGAGCGTGGCTTGCCGGCGGTGATCGGCGGCGAGGATGAGCGATAATCGTGGTTGGGATCGCGCCTGAATCCGAAAATCCAGCAATTCCAATGCGTTGCTCGGTGCGGAAAAATCTTCTCAAACCTGTTGACGCATAAAAAATTTTGGCGCAGTCTTGATATGCTCGCGCGGATTGTGAACGGCTGGCGAGGCGCATGGAAATCAGCCCGGAATCCCTCCTGAGCCTGCCGCTGGACGAGATCGAGGATGCGCTGGCGAATTATCGGGCAGCCAGGCATGGTCTGTTGGTGCGGCGCGATTTCGGGGCTTTCTGCCGCGCGGTGCTGGCCGAGACCGGCATGCAGCCGGCGGCGCATCACCTGCGAATAATCGCGGAGCTGCAGCGCGCGGCGCAGGAACCTAACGCGCGGCTGATGCTTTTCCTGCCGCCCGGCTCGGCGAAATCGACCTATGCCAGCGTGCTGTTCCCGGCGTGGTATCTCGCGCAGGATGACGGACTACGGGTGATCGGCGCGAGCTATGGCGCCTCGCTGGCGGAGACATTCTCCGGCCGTGTGCAGCGGGTGATCCGCGATCATGTGGGCGCGCTGGGGTATGAGTTAGAGCGCGAGGCGGTCGATCGCTGGACGACGAGCCGGGGCGGCGAATATCTCGCGAGTGGCGTTGGTGGACCCATTGCCGGGTTCCGTGCGGACCTCGCGATTATTGATGATCCCGTGAAGTCGCAGGAAGAGGCGGATAGCGAGCGGTATCGAGACCGCACCTGGGAGTGGTATCTCTCGGATCTACGGCCTCGGCTGCGGCCTGGCGGCCGGATAGTGCTGATCACCACCAGGTGGCACGAGGACGACCTCGCAGGCCGGATTTTGCTGCACTCGCCTGGCGACTGGCGCGTTCTGAAGCTGCCGGCGATCGCGGAGGATGATGATCCGCTCGGGCGCGCTCCGGGCGAGCCGCTTTGGGGTGACGATCCGAACTATCGGTATGACGCGGCGATTCTCGAAGCGCGGGAGAATTACGAGAAAACCGGGAACCTTCGCGCGTGGTATGCGCTCTATCAGCAGTCGCCGCGCGCGCTTGAGGGTTCGGTTTTTCGGGTTGATAGACTGGTGGTGGTCGATGATCCGCCGCCGCCGGAGGTAATCCAGCCGCCGGTCGTGCCAGGTGGGCACCTGTTCGGGCCGCTGTTGAAGCAGTCGCATCCGAGGACGAGGTTTCGGAGCCGCGTGCGCGCCTGGGACTTGGCGGCGACGGCGCCTGGCGGATCGGGCGATCCAGACTGGACCGTTGGCGTTCTGCTGAGCGAGCTGGAAGATGGCCGATGGCTTGTTGAGGACGTGCGGCGCGAGCGCGGCGGTCCGGAGATGGTTGAGCGCCTGATCCGAGAGACTGCCGCGATGGATGGCCGAGATGTGACGGTGCGGCTGCCGATTGATGGACCGGCGGGCAAGATGCAGGTGTCCTATCTGACTCGGCGCTTGGCGGGGTTGAGCGTGGTCTCTGATCGGGAGACGAAGAGCAAGGCGACGCGAGCGATGCCGGTAGCGGCGCAGGTGAACGCCGGCAATGTGATGGTGTTGCGGAGGCAGTGGACGAGGGCTTTCATCGAGGAACTTCGTTCGTTTCCTGCGGGTGTGCATGACGACCAGGTCGATGCGTTGGCGGCGGCGTTCAACGTGTTGTCGGGTGAAGTTGAGGCGCCGAGGCCGAGGATAATTCATCCCCCGGTGGCAATTTTTCAAAGATAGGGCGGCGTGTATAAATTCATCTGCGATCGCATGCCGGATGCAGGGGACGTATGGCTTAGCTCGGACCCGCGATCGCGGCGGCTTGTGTGTCTCAATAAGTTGTTGGATGGCACGTTTTATGACCATCTCCCGTATGCGTTCTACGAGGAGCGCGATAATAGCGGCAAGCTAATCGAATTGGCATTTCGGCGCCCGAGCGTGCAATACCATTTGCCGCGGAAGGTAGCGAGGTGGTGCTCGCGGAAGCTGTGGGCGGGCCGTCATCAGCCGGTGGTGGCGCATCCCGATAAGGCTGCGGCGCGGCGAATTTTGGTACTCATGCATCAGTGTGCGTTTTATGACGCTATGGCCGAAGCGACATATCTCGGCAGCGTTGGATCGGTCGCGATGATGTTCCGGGTTTCGGATGATGGGCGCGTTTCGCTTGATCCGATAAGATCGGTAAATTGCAATCCGGTCTTTGATGCCACTGGCAGTCTGGTGCTGTTGCGGCTGAATTATCAGGTCAAGGGATCGGTCTTGCGGTCGCTTGGGATGGATGTCGATTCGTCGCGGCCGTATTGGTATATCCGCGACATTTCAGCAACGCAGGAAGTGACGTATCACGCTCCGGCGGTGGAAGAGTGGACGCCGAACAAGGGGTTTATGGGCGATCCGAGCCGGCAATTAGCGCCGCATATTGTTGTGCCGAACGAGGCCGGTGTTTTGCCTGCGGTATGGATCAAGAATTTGCCAGGTGGCGCGGCGCCGGATGGTGAGTGCACGTGGTTTGACGCGGTCCCGAACAGCATCGAGATTGATTATCTGTTGTCGCAAGCGAGCCGGGGGAGCCGGTATAATTGCGCGCCGCAATTAGTGGTGCGCGGGCAACTTGTGGGGGCTGCTGGCGATGATCCGGAGTTCGGGGATATGCCGCAAGTCTCTCGGTCTCCGGTGGATTACATTCATGTCCGGGCGAGTTATACTGGTCAGCAGCAGGCCGAAGGCGACGGTGATGCCAAGCTGCTGGAAATGACGGGCGCTGGCGTTGAGGCAGCGTTGTCTTTGGTTGAGCGCCTAAAGGATATGGCGTTCGATCAGATTGGCATGGCGATCAAAGACCCTGAGCGGATGAAGGGGCCGTTGTCTGGCCGCGCGATGGAATATCTCGACGAGGACACCCATGACCTCGTCATGGAATTGCGGGGCGCGTATGGCGAAAATGGCGCTCTACCGCTGCTGCGGAAAATTGTCAGTGTGGTCGAGCCAGGGATTGATGCTGGTGAGATTTCGTTCGTCTGGCCAAGGCTATTTCAGCCGACGCCGGATGATATCCGGTCGATGATTGCGGCATTTGCGCAAGGCATCAATCCATTTGGCGTTCCTGAGCCGAACCCCAAGTTCATGCTGATCGATCCGAAGATGGCGCGCGAGATTATTGCGAGCAATCTGGACGTGAAGATGATGGGCGCTTCGGCGGACGAGGACGTGGCTGCATCACCTGATGATGGGGCAACTGCCGTAGCTGATGATGCCGCAGGTGAAGTAGGCAGCGCGGCGAGCATGCAGGATAAAACGCCGGCGAATACTCGCCTGATGGTGGGCGACGGTATCGGATCAGGAGCCGAATAATGGCATTTCAAGACATGGATGCGCCTATCGGTTCACCTCCGATGCAATATGGGACGCTGACAAACAGGATTACGTCGATCAAGAGGGTTAATTTGCCGGCGCCGAAGTTGGGCGGCAAAGTGTGGCACTTCAATGCTCCAGGCATTTATCTGCTGGAGCAAGGCGCGGGCACGTTTCGGACGATGGCTTGCACGCATGGCGGATCAGGGACGATCACGATCATTGATGGCGTTCCGAACGAGGACGGGAATTTCGAGGACGACGATCGGCGTCGGTCGGAGGACTCCTTCAATGGGCGCGTTTTCTACCGTGCGCATCCCGTAGCGATGGGGTCATGGATGTTGGATGCGGGATTTTACTACGGATTGACGCTGCTCATTCATTGTTCATCATCTGTGGCGCCGATGGGGACGGTTGTATGGATGCCATACAAGAGTCGGTCCTGATGGACAACGAAGAGTTTATTGATCCCGATGAGCTTGCCGAGCTTCTATCCGGCGCCCACGGGATGACGGCATTGATGGCCGCGCGCGAAGTAATGAGGTTGCGCGTGGCGTTGGACCATTGTCGGATGACGATGGCTGAGATGGCGGCGTCCCTTGAGTTCGCGCGGAGCGAGTGCCAAAGATGGTGTTCGTTGGCCGAAAGATATGCCGCGTCGATCGAAGAAATGTCGATCAAGTTGGCAGGCTGATTTAGGTGGACACGCGGTCGGTTCAGGATATCCGATCCCCATGCTCGCCAGGCAGTTTGATGCGAGCCGCGCATCTCACGTCGCCAGGTCGGTTTCGATTGGCGCGGCGGGATGCGGAACTTTACTCGGTGCAGATCACTTGCGCTGGCTCGGCGGGCCGGATCGTGGTTGAGACAGGAGATGGGCGGGAGGTGTTTCGCCAGCCCAGCACATTCACGGGGTCGTTCTGGTTGTCAGGGTTTTGCGAAAACGGAATCGTGGTTGTGCTGCACGCCCCTGATGAATACACGGCGCCCCATGTGACGATCAACTGGCGCGAGCAAACAAGAGAAATGGTTTGACGCCCGTTCAGACAGACATGACTGGCACGCTTTGCTTGTTGCAGTGCGAAACGGGATCGCGTGTTTCGCGAGGCGAAGTGATTGCGCAAATCGAGTGCATGAAGGTGCAGTTCGCAGTTGAGTCGCCTGCTGATGGCATCATTGAGTGGCGATACGATCTCGGAGAGGTAGTCGGGCCTTCGGACATTCTCGCATACATTCGGGAGACCTGAGTTGGCGAAATCCATGAAACTTGGCGGCGGTGGCCGTTTCCAGAAGCTCGAAAAGAGCTTGTCGGCAAAGGGTGTTCGCAACCCTGGTGCCGTTGCTGCCTCGATTGGTCGCAAGAAGTATGGCGCCAAGAAGATGGCGAAGATGGCTGCCGCAGGGCGTAAAAAATGAACCTCTACGACGTTTTCCCGGCTCGCCTGCTCGGCCCGTTTTCATTACGGGCCGTTTTGCTGTCTGGGCAAAGCTCGGCGCCGTTTGAGGGTGCGTGGGTTCCTCTTGTTGGATGCCTCCAGGCGACGCTTGAGGTAACGGCGACATCAGGGACGACGTTCTCCGGCAGCTTGTGGGGGACGAATAATCCCGATCCCGTCAACAGCTATGCGGTGACGGTCGGTGGCACTGTTACGGCTGGCAATGTTCTGACGTTGACGTTTTCCGGCGGGGTTCTGTTCTCGCCGGCGGCGGTTTCATACACTGTTCAGTCGTCGGATACGACATCGACGATCGCGACGCAGTTGGCGGCGGCTGTTGCAGCTTCGACGGCGGTGGCTGTGGCTGACATCAGCGCGCAGGCTTCGGGTGCCGTGGTGACGATTACCTATCCGAGCGGCGTATCTCCGACAACCCCGAGCGTTGCGCCTGCGGGCAACCCGACGATGAACCAAAGCCTCAATGCCATTGAGGTTTCGGCGTCAAGCACTGGCGCCACAACGCTGACTGTTGCTAACGGCACGTCTGGCGTTTCGCTTGCCACTTTGTCGGCTGGCGGCATGAGCACGATTACGATGCCGATTTCATTTGTGAAGTTGCGGCTGGCATCGGTGAGCGGGGGCAGCGTTTCCGCGTTTTTGTCCGCAACGCCCTAACTGAGGAGAGATTATGTCTGGTTCGCAAAACGACCCGGCCCAGGCGCCGGCATCGCCTCCAGCCGCCGCTTCGGCGCCTGCGACGGAACCATCGAAAGCAGGGCGGCCACGCGAAGGACATCTTCGCGCCGAGCTGGCGGCAATGCGGATTGCTGAAAGGTCGGCCCGCGAAGCGGCAGAAGCAACCAAGGCGGAGCTTCAGCGCGCCAAAGAAGAGGCCGAGAAGCTCATCCAAACGCAAACCGAGGGTTTGCGCAAGACGGCAAGCACGCTCGAGTCTCGCGTCGTGGAATCCGAGCTAAAGGCCGCTGCGATGGCGGCCGGCATTCGTGACCTCGATTTGCTCGGCACGAAGCTGCTTGATCGAGGTGGCATCAAGCTTGACGAAAACGGCAATGTCGTTGGCGTCGAAGAGGCAATCGCAAAATTCAAGCAGGCAAAGCCCGATTGGTTCAAAAGCGAGCACTCCGAAGATGGGGCGAAGGCATCACCGCCTGCGCCGAAGAAGCCTGGGTCTTCAGATCCGCCGCCTGCGCCTGGCCCTCGCGAAAAGGTGGATGTTCGGACGATGACGCCCGAGCAATACCGGGATTTCAAAAGAAAGTGGATGGCGTCTCTGCCTAACTAAACTTCGCAACCAACCCGCTGGTTAAGGGCAGCGGTCTCGCAGGAGATTACCAATGAGTGGCTATCAGGGATTCGTTACCCTTCCGCCGGCTTTGATTGATATGGTTCAGACGGGCATGTTGGCCCGCGAGTTCCAAGAAGGTCTCGACTCTTGGCTGGCGTATCGCCGCTCGGCGGTCGAGGAGACCATTCCGGCTCGTATCGGTCAAACGCTGACTTTCACGCGGTATGGGCGCAAGCCTCCCGTGAAATCACCGCTCAATCCGTCGAACAACACCAATTTCGACAACGGCCTGACGCCGACCGATGCGCCCATCGAGCAATACATTTTGCAGATGAACGAATGGGGCGACACGACCGACGTCAATCTGGTGGACAGCCAGACCGCCATTGCTGACAACGTGCAGCGCGTCACGAGGAATACTGGCGTGCAGGCCGCGCAGTCCCTTGAATGGGTCGCGCGCAATCGGCTTTTCTCGGCTTACCTCGGCGGCAATACGCGGGTGCGAACCGATCTCGGCGCGTCCACTACCACGACTTGCCATGTCGATGACATTCGTGGGTTCCAATACGTGCTTGTCAACGGATCGCCGACGCCGGTTTCGTCGGTGAATGTCCTGACCGTCACGGAATACAACACGTTCGGATCGGGCGTTAACCAGACGCTTTCGGTAACCGGCGTTGTGGCGGATTCGACGAATCAAAGCACTTCCCCCGATGGCATCTCAGGCACGCTCACCTTCAACGCGGCAACGGCGCCGGTGGAAGGTGACGCGCTGATCGCTGCGAATGCCCCGACCATCCTTCGCCCCGAGGGGAAGATCACGACGGCGCAGCTTTCGTCGTCGGATATTCTGACGATGAGCATGTTGGAAGACGCCAAGACGGTCCTTTCCAACAATGCGGTTCCCCCGTTCGAGGACGGCACCTATCACATCGTGCTCGACAATACGAGCATGAGGCAGCTCTTTGCCGACCAGGACTTCAAGGTTCTGTATGCTGGCCGATACAATTCGGCAGAATACAAGGAGGGTATGGTTTTCACCCTCTTGGGGATGACGTTCGTCCCGACGACTGAGGCTTACGTTCAGAATCCGATGGGGACAAGCTCGACGGACGTCTCTGTTCGAGTGCGGCGCCCGATTGTTTTGGGCGACGGAAGCCTGATCGAAGGCACTTCGGAGGTCACTCGCACTTGGTCGAAAGAGCGTGGTGCTGCGGCATCGATCATGGATATCGGCATGGTCAATAACGTGGCTCTGATCATGCGTCCGCCGCTTGATCGTTTGGGCCAATGGCTTGGCCTGTCGTGGGTGTGGATTGGCGATTATGCGGTGCCGACCGATATCACCGCGACGACCGCTATCATCCCGACGGCGAGTAACGCGCTTTACAAACGCTGCGTTGTTCTTGAGACCGCCGGTTAATCGAACAAGAAGGAGACCATCATGAAAACCCCTTCTAAGTCTGCTTTCAAGTCGATGAACAAAACCCGCGTTCAAGGCGTTGGTAAGGAGCGCATCTCGATTGGGCGCGCCGGCGCGCTTGGGCCGGAGGATATTCGCATTCCCGGTGAAGGGGATGCGGTTGTCGCTCCGGGGAAGATGCACCCTCAGAGCGCGGCGCACTACGCCAATGCGGCTGAGCGAGCGATGCGCCGCAAGTAACATCGTATCATGGCAGGAAAATTCAGGGACTTTGATACTCCGCCGACGCGGGGGCAAAGGTTCCCGAGCAATGAATCGGCCATCCGAAACTTGAAAGGTTGGGATCGTGCGCCGGGTCCGGCGCAAAGTCTCGACCATTGGAAGGACGTGAACGTGAAGCGCCCTCGGATGGTGAACATCACGACTGCCAAACCGAGAAGGGCACGATAAATGCCGATTCCTCTGCAAGGCACTCCGGGATTTCTTGACACCAGGAACCCGACGCTTCTGCCGAACTTCTACAAGCCCGTGGTGATTGGCAATACGACAGGCTTGCGGTCTCCGCGCGGCTATGTTCAGTCAAACCCGCGCGTGAGCGCTACGGCAAGTGCTACGGTCGGCGGCACTGTCACGGCTGGGGATGTCATCACCTTGACTTTCTCTGTCGGCACGTTGCCCGGTGGCTCTCTGGCTGTCAAATACACGGTCGTCTCGACGGATACCACTGAGACGATTGCCGAGAGCTTGGCGACCGCCGTCAATGTCAATCCGACTGCGCAGAATTATGGTCTTACTGCGGGCATCACGGGCGCCGCAAATCCCGAGGAACTAAACTTTCTCTGGAATGGTCCAATCGGGAACTTTGTCACGATCAGCGCGTCCGTTTCGGGATCGGCGACGGAGACGATTACTCTGAGCCCGTCAAACGGATTGATGAGCGGTGGCTCTGGGCCGATCATCGCGTCCAACAACTTCAGCTATCAGGCCGGGAACTCCACGCACGCTTATTTCTTCGGCAATCCCTACAATCCGCCGTATACTGTGCTTGCGGATATGGTGCGCCAAGGGATGCCGATTGTCTGATCGAGGGTGACGAGATGCCACTCACGGAATCAGAGAAAAGCGGTATCCGCCGACATCTCCAATACCAGGAGATCGGTCTATTGCAGACATCTCCGTCTGGCGGAACTCTTGCGTCGGCAGCGGCGTCGTGGCGCTTCAACCAAGCTTATGGCTTCCTCGAATACAAGATGAACAACATGAACCCGGCGGGTGAGGCGCGCTTGACGGGGGCCTATTACGGAGCAGTTTCTATCACCGGCGCTCAGCCTGCCGAGGGTGATACAGTTTCTATTACGTTCGGGGCGCAAACCGGCATTTTGGCGACATCTCCTCAGACTATCGTTGTAACCGCGGGGGCGCCAGTGTCTGGGGTTGACGGAAGGCTGACTATGCTTGCCGAGATTGCTGCGCAAGTTTCGAGGAATACGGTTCTTGCATCAATCGGAATGCTGGCACTGACGCCGTTTGGAACTGGTCCGCTTTCGTTGAATGCAGTGCCTTTCCCTGAGATTTCTTTCCGCTGCCTGACCGCATTTACCATGACGCTTTCGGCGAGTGGTAGCGTTTATCCAGCAATCAGTCATGCGCCGGCGCAACTATCGCCTTACGCGAGCATTCTGAGTGACACGCCGGTTTATGGATATGTGCCAATCCTCGACCAGCTTGAGGCGGCTCTCGGGGGCGCGAGTCAGAACCTCGACACCTATAAGGCGGCTGTTTGGACTGGTCGCATGAACGAGATCGGGCAACGGATTTCGCTCTATAAGGAGTGGCAGGGAAGGCTTAGCGATTTTCTTGGTATTCCGCTCAACCTTTATCGGCGGAATTTCTCGTCGCGTCATGGCGCGATGCGGTTTGCCTAATGGTCAATTACGCGCTCGTCGAGCAGAAAATACAAAAAGGATACGCGAAGGTCGGGAAATACATCGGCGCGGTCTATACGGTATATCGCGCGCAAGGGCCGAACGATCCGATCGCGCCGGCAAATGTTGTGACGCAAACCAATGCCGCGATCGACGTTTCGGCTAAGATGACGTGGCCTCGGCCTGCGGTGTTCGGACAATCTGAGCCTGACGCCTATGGTGCGTTCGATCTGACTGGCATCAATCCAGGGGATTATTTCGTCGGGCCGCAGGGGACGTTCTTCCTGCACGACATTGAAGCGTTCGTTGCCTATCACATGACGTGGTGCAACACGACTGTTTCTCTGCTCAGGTCAGAGGCACCGGATTTCGCCGACTCTCCGTATATGGCGGATGCGGTTTCGCAGGATACGCCGTTGGCGCAGAACTGGCCGGCGAACATCATCCTGACTGGCAGGCATGAACGCACTTCGCTCGATCTGCCAGGCGATGCGAAAACGGGATATTTCATGGCGCGGCTGCCGGTGAGTTTTCCGGTTCAGGTTCGCCAGAACGATCGCATCCAAGAGCCTGATGGTGGCGTGTTCCTTGTGGCGGCGGCGGAGCTTACGCCGCTCGGATGGCGTCTGATGATGGTCCGCGCGGCGAAGTGAGGGTGTCGTGGCAGACACATCGGACGTGGAACATGCGCTTGTGGTCGCGGTGCAATCGCAACTGGCCGCTACGCCGCTCGGTATTCCGTTCAATGTCTCGCGTGGCTGGCCGACGGGTCCGATTGCGCGCGAGATCATCGACAAGGGATCGGGCCTGATAACGGTTTTCCCGGTCGGCTCGCGGGACGGGACGATATTTTGGCCTCGTCCGATTGCGATCCCACCGCCTGCGTCTTCGATGCAAGTCTCTGTATCCGCATCAACCGCAACGTTTTCGGGAACGCCGGCATCTGGTCAGTTCGTGAGCGTGAACGCCGCCTATTCGGTCCCGGTTTCCGCAGGTCAGACGCTGAGTCAGGTTGCGCAAGCGGTAGCCGCAGCAGTCCCTGGCGCCGTCGCGGGTGGCAACGCGGTAACGTTTCCGGGTGGCATGGCGCCGCTGAAGGTTGTCATCGTTCAGTCGGCGCCAGTCGTTCGCGAGATCGGTCGATACGATGGCCTGATGCGCATTACGATCTGGGCGCCTGTGCCTGCGGCGTCGGTTTCTCCGAATGCTTCGCTTTACCGTGATCAGGCGGGGGCCTTGGTCGATCAGGCAATGCTGAGCGGCAACTGGCGGTTTCCGCTTCCTGACGGCACCGTTGCGACGCTGTGGCGTGGCTTTCGATACTCCTATGACGATCGACCGCAGCAGTCCGGGGTGTTGCGCCGAGATCAGCACTACACGGTCCAATTCCCGGTGACGACAACCGAGCAAACTCCACCCCTGGCGGCTGTCAATATCTCTACAAACTGAGGAAATAACATGCCGATTACGCAATACGGGGCGCTGAACACGACGGCGCTGGTAGTGCCTGATCTCTACGTTCAGATTGTGCCGCCATCCGTCGTGAATCTGAACGGCGTTCCGACGAACGTCGTCGGCGTTGTGGGGACCGCCTCGTGGGGACCGAAGAACACGCCGACCACGTTCGGGTCGATGGCCGAATATGCTTCGGTCTTTGGGCCGATCATCGCACGGCAATACGACATGGGCACGCCGGCGGCACTTGCCGTCCAGCAGGGGGCTCAGGCATTCGTCGGCGTGCGCGTGACCGATGGGACAGACACGGCGGCGAGCGTGTCTGATAACACAACGACGCCAGACATCACGTTCACGGCGCGCTATACGGGATCGCTGGGGAACAACATCACCGTGACGCTCTCGCCTGGCGCCGGTGCCAACACTTGGAACGCGGCGGTTTCTCTGCCGGGCGTGCGCAACGAACTGTTCCAGAACATCGGCGGCACTGGGAATGCGTTCTGGGTGAACCTCGCCAATGCGATCAACAACGGCCAGCTCGCGGCGTTCCAAGGCCCGTCTCAACTCATTACCGCGGCGGCTGGCAGCGGCACCGCAGCTCCTGCCGCTGCCAGCTACACTCTCACCGGCGGCACTGACGGCGCTTCGACCGTCACCACGACAACGCTGATTGGCTCCGATACCGTCTCGCCGCAGACTGGCATGTATGTGCTGCGCAACCAGGGCGTTTCGATCGGCGTTCTTGCGGATGCAACGGAATCCTCGGAATGGTCGCCGATCGCGCAATTCGGGCTCGCCGAGGGCATTTATTTCGTCAATGCGCTTCCTGCCGGCAACACGGTGGCGGAGTCGGTGACGGCGGTGCAAAGCGCCGGTGTCTCTGACTACTCAATGAAAATCATGCACGGCGATTGGATTTGGTGGCATGACACCACCAATGCCGTTTTGCGCCTAGTCTCGCCACAAGGCTTTGCGGCGGGTGTGTTGGCGAATCAGTCACCGAACCAATCGTCGTTGAACAAACAAGTTTTCGGCGTTGTCGGTAGCCAGCGCAGTGGCGTAGCTGGGACCAGTCAGCTTCTTGGCTATTCCAGCGCGGACCTGCAAACGCTTTTCAGCGCCGGCATCGATGTGATTTCTTTCCCCGCGCCCGGGGGCAACTATTGGACCGTGCGCGCCGGCATCAACGCGAGCAGCGGCCAAGGCAAGGGCACCGGCGGCGATAACTATACCCGCATGACGAACTACCTCGCCGCGACACTCAACGCCGGCATGGGGCAATTCGTCGGGCAGCCAATCACCACTGAATTGCTTTCCGAGATCGCGGGCGCAATCACGTCCTTTCTGCAAAATCTCGTCTCGCAAGGGTTTCTTTCTCCGATCGTGTCAAGCAGCAATACGGCGCCTCCGTATTCTGTTGTTTGCGATGCGAGCAACAATCCGCAATCGCAGATCGCGCTGGGATATGTGACGTGCAACGTTCAGGTCACATACCAGGCGATCAATCGATTCTTCATCGTCAACATGCAAGGCGGTCAGACTGTGACTGTCTCCGTGCAATAAGGACGCGACGCAATGGCGACTGCTCCTGGTAGTTTTTCCATTGGCCGCGATGCGCGGCTAATCCTGACGATGCCGGACGGCACGCGCATCCAAAGCCGCAACCTCGATCGCGGAAGGGCGACGCAGGACATTCGGATGCTCACCTTCCATCCCCTCAACTCGCCGCCGTTGGCGCGAGCGATCCCGAGGGGATGGCATTTCGAGTTCACGTTCTGGCGCATTGACGCCGCTCTTGCAAACATTTTCGCTAACCTTGAGCCGGAGTTCTGGTTCCTAAATTCCATCGTTCCGAATCTCGCTTCGGGAGGCTCAATGACGATTGAGTTTAACGAGGCCAACGGGAGCACGACGCGCGCGGTTTTCACCGGCGTTCTGTTCTACATGCAGGAATTTGCCAACCTTCAGGTTGATCGTGAGATCGATCAAACAATCCACGCTTTTGCTTCCTATCGTTCGCAGTAAGGTCATCATGCGCGAAATAATCGACGTGCCGAACGGCAAGCAACTTCTGATGGAAAACCTTACGCCCGGCGAGAGATTTGATCTCCTATCGGCGGTGGGATCGAACTGGAACAGCGCCCCGTATATATTCATGGCGGAAGCTGTGTGCAGCGTTCGGGAGATTGGCGGCGTAGCGATTTCTTTGCCCGCATCCGCGTCGGAACTGAAGGCTCGTGCCAATGAGCTTGGAGACGAAGGCGTCAATGCCGCGACGCAATGGCTGCAAAAGCACAACAACTATAATCTACCGGATAAGGAAGCGGCAAAAAACTAGCGCGGCACCCTGACCTTAAGGCGGTTCTCTACCTTGCGTCAAAAGGGGTGCCATATGATACGGCGATGAACCTCTCGCCGACCAAGAGATTGGCTTACGTGGTGGTTTTACGAGAGCTTGACGGCGCGGGCAAGTTCGATTGGGAAAGGGGAGAGTTCATTGCGAACGTTTAAGTCTCCTCGTCAATTCGCTGAGTTTTTGAAAGCCTCAATCCCGCGCATGAATTCTGGGCTGCGCGAAGGCGGCCACAAGGCGGGATTGATGCTTGCCGAGGAAGCGAAAAACATTCTCGGGAGCTATCCGCCACCTGGCCCGGCAGATCGCTTTGAGCTTGCCGGAATGTTGCCGTATGATCCGATGCGGCAATGGCAAGAGCTTGCTCCCATAACGGTGCAAGAGAAAACCGAACTCGGATATTCCCCTCCTGACAATCCGCTCGTGCGAACTGGCGAGATGCGTGACAGCATCTCGTATGAGGTCGTGCTTGACTCGCGTGCGCTGGTTGTCGTTGTGGGGAGCGATGCTCCATATGCTGTTGACCAGGAACTCGGGACCGAGCGCATTCCCTCGCGCCCATTCTTGGGTCGTGCCGTCTTTGAGCACCACGAGGAGGCGATTCAGGTTGTTCTCGTCGAGATGATGAGGCCGGTGTTGCGATGATCCCTGCATTCGAGGTTGGCGCAAGCATTGTCCTCGATCCGAAGATTCTGCGCTCGCTAGAGGAGGTCATTGAGCAATTCAAGGTGCTCGATGATGTTCTCAAGAACGTGCAGTCATCGCTTGGTGCCATGGCTGTTGCAATGCGCGGCATTGCTGGAGATGCGCAACGGGCTGCGCGGGCGTGGGAAAATGCTGCACGGCAAATGAACCGGGCCAGCGGCGGCGGTCGTGGCGGCGGCGGTCGTGGCGGCGGCGGCGGCGGCGGCGGTGGTGGCGGTGGCGCCTTGGTCCCGTATGGTGGTGGCGGTGGCGCCTTGGTCCCGTATGGTGGTGGTGGTGGCGCCTTGGTCCCGTATGGTGGCGGCGGTGGCGCGGGCGGCGGCGGTGGCGGAGGCCCGATAAACTTGGGAGACCCAGGCTTAGGCCGGTGGGGATTGGCGGCTTGGGGCGCCGGGGCGGCGGCAAGGGCTTTTTCAGTCCCTGGTCTTGCTGCGGGCGCCGCAATTACGGACGCGCTTGGACAATCACTAACCACGCAACGCGCTGAGGCGGAAACGCTTGAGGTCTTGGGCCTTCCATCGACCGGAGAGGCCAGCAAGAAATACTACCAGCGGCTTGACGATCTAAACCGCCAATCGGCGATGGGCACGATTTACAGCGTCAAGCAGACTGCCGATGCGGCAAGAGCTATGGCAACGATTAGCACATGGAAGGGGGAAGAAGGCTTAGAGAAACTGCAATCCGTGTTCCCTCTGGTCGCGCGGTTCGCTGAAAATTTGCAACAATATGGCCTTGGCTCGCTTCAAGAAAACGTCGTGTCCGGCATGGGATACGCGCATATGCTGCGGCAGTATTCGCCGGACGTGGTGATGAAGGCTCTTGACCAGTTCGAGGCAGTTGCGCTGACAACCCATTCGCAGCCAAGCGGCTTAGCTCGCACGTTGGCGCAGGGCGTCCCTATGGCGATTGCAGCGGGCGCCGACCCATCTATTGCGACTGCTATGGTGGGGTATCTGATTCAGTCCGGCTTGAAAGGCCGCGCAGGCTATTCGATCGGTCAAATGCTTATGGGTCTCACTGACACCGGCGGCCCGATCTCAAGCGAGATGCAAAGAGAAAGAGCGCGCGTTTCTGGCGGTCTTGCACGCCGTATGCACGAAAATAAGCATCAGCAATATCTCAAAGAGCTTGGCTTGGAGGATGCGGCTGGAAGGTCCACTATTACGGACGCGAAAGGCAATATCGACCTGGCGGCCATGCTGGTTAAGATCGAGAAAGCGGCGGAAACGCTTAAACGGTCCGACTTTCTGAAAGCGGTTCACGCCGTTTTCGGAACGGCAGGATCACGCGGAGCTTCGTTGATTGATGAGAAGTTCTTTGCGAATTTCTATGATAACATGAAAAACATGCCGACGGCGCAGCAAATCCAAGCCGATCTTGCGCAACAGCCGTTGCAGATTTTGCAACAGGTTTGGGCGCGTATTCAGGACATTGCAAAGATTCTAGGGGATCAGCTCGTTCCGGGATTTACGAACATAACTAGCGCATTGCTGAGGCTTTTAACTGCTGCCGACAATTTATTCACAGAGCATCCTCTTCTTGCAAAAATCGCTGGTTATGCTGCCGTCGGTGCAACGGGAGGGGGTATTTTGGGAGGCACCCCTGGCGCAGGAATAGGCGCCGTAGGAGGCGCCGGGGTTGCCATCATATCCGATCAGTATGCCAAGGCTGTTGACGCTGCAAACAATCGAGTCAAATCGACACCTGGGGGCTATGATCCGAGAAACGATCCGAATGTTCCATCTTTATCTCATCCATTCGCAGGAATATTCGGAACTGGCGCTTCTGCACTTCCATCTTCCCCAAGTCCGCGATCTGATCTTGGCACACCTTCCGACATTCACAAGGAGTCTTACACGACGGGGGGAGGCCCATCGGCGGTTCCGGTTTACATCATCAATGTTCGAGACCTCTACCACGGAATCATGCGAAGCATGTCGAACGATGCCGGTTTCCCGCCCATTGGGCCGACGGAACATAACGGGCGCCTTGGGCAGCAGACCGGCGGCTATGTCGGGGCGTCCATCTGATGAGCGGCGTCGCACTGTTCGAGGTCGAAACCCTCGCCTCCCTTGCGCAAACCGTCATCCTCGGCCCGTTGATTCTTACGGGCATCGAGGTGCCGGAGAACATGCGTTATGGCGGCGCGCAGAGGATCGCAACGCATAAACTTCTCGGCGGCGCGCGCGTTCTCGATACGATGGGCCGCGATGATTTTGACATTGAGTTCAGCGGCGTTTTCAGCGATCAGGACGCGGTGCTTCGGGCGAAGATACTGGATGCGTTGCGCGTCCAAGGCGCGCCTGTGGTTTTGTCATGGTCGATGTTTTCATATCAGGTCATCATCTCGGATGCTCTGATTGATTTTACCTATCCGGCATGGATCAAATATCGCGTTATCGCGCGCGTTATCGCTGACAACGCCTGGCAACCGCCGTCCTATCAGATTGACGCGCTGGCACAGGTGACGAACGACTTGCAAGCCGCCATCGCGTTCCTGCCGCCAGGGCCGGCGCAGGATGCTGCTGCGGTTGGCTTGGGAGCGATGGAGGTGGAGGGCGCGGCGACCTTCGGGACGGTATCCTACGGGGCGGCGCTGGGCGATATCGCAACGTCCGGCACCGCGATTGCCTCGGTGGCGACGACCGCAGGCGAGCAGCTTGCCAATCTTGGATCGGGTCTCACTGCCGGTATCCTCGGCACAACGTCGCCTTTGGCAGCGATTTCCGCTGTCAGCACTGCGACGACCGCATCGACCACACTTGCGAGTGCAACAATCGCGAGCGGCTATAACGCGCGCGCTCTGTCAAATATGCAGGGCGCTGGTTGATGAAAACATTATCGGTAATCTCTGGTGACCTATTCCATATAGCGTTCACCCAATATGGAGATCCGACACAATGGATCATCATTGCGCAAGCCAACGGCATCAGTGATCCGTTTATTTTGACGCCGACGACGTTGACGATACCGCCCGCGCCGCCGCCTTCGACCGGGGGCATACCGTCGCAATGAGCGGATCGCTCCCTGTTGGCAACTCGTATGGCCGCAAGCCGCGCCTGCGGATAGATGTTGGGGGCGAGACGCTGAACAACCCGCTGCGCGCTTCGATACGGCAGAACAACGCTTATCAGGCATCGACGTTTGAGTTTTCTGTTGCGACTGCGGGCGACAAGCATGACCTCGCATGGTGGTCATCTCAGGCTTCGATAACGGTTGAAATTTTCATCGGCTTCCTGCTGCCCGGCGCTCCAGCAAACGCGCCGATCAACTGGACATCAATGATCTATGGCATCGTCGATGAGATCAATGTCGATTTCGTCGAGAAGATAATATACGCGCGCGGGCGCGATATGACTGCGCTCTTGATCGACTCCCGCACGAATGAGGTATATCCAAATAAAACCGCAAGCGAAGTAGTCGCGCAAATTGCCGCCAATGCTGGGTTGCAAGCCCAGATTGTCCCTACCAGTAGGACTATAGGACGTTACTATGACAACGATCACGTGCGAACGCGAATGGGCGCACTAAGCGAGACCATTACGCGGTGGGATTTGATCGTTTGGCTCGCAGCGCAAGAGTATTACGATGCGTTCGTGAAGAGAGATACGCTGTATTTCCAGCCGGCGCAGTCGCCTGCGAACGCTCCGGTTTTCAATGTGCAGTTTTCGACAGGACCGCGCGCTGCGAATGTGGAAACTTTCGTTGCAAGAAGGTTTCAGACAATCGCCGGAAAGATAACCGTCAAGGTTCTTTCTTGGAACACAATCCTAGAGAAAACCATCACCGCGAGCGTCACCGGAAGCGCCAACACTGGCAAAACCGTGACGAACCCGCAAACATACGTCTTTTATCGTCCGAACTTGACAAGGCAAGAGGCTCTGACGCTTGCGCAAGGAAAGCTGAAAGAGATCACGCGCCATGAGAAGGTCATCACCTGCACGATGCCAGGGGACACGATCTTGACCCCGAGGCATATCGTGCGCGTGTCTGGCACCGGCACGAATTTCGATCAGGATTATTTTCCTGATGTTATTACGCGCGAAATCGATTTCGATTCAGGCTATCGGCAAGAGATCATACTCAAGAACAGTTCAGCAAATATGGTTGTGCAGGAAGCCGAGTAATGCACGATACCGATGTTCTTCTAAATCATCACAAGCTCAGGATGAAGTCGGTATTTTCCGCATCCGGTGAACCGCGCGTCGGGGTCGTCGAGAGCTACAACCCGAACGATGCGACCGTTCGCTTGACCGTGCAGCCGAACGACATCCTGACAGGATGGTTGCCGCTGATGGGACTATCGGTCGGTGGGGGATGGGGCATCATATGCCCGCCGGCCATCGGATCGCAGGCTGTCTATATCTGCCAGGAAGGAAGCTCGCAGGATGGCATTGTCATCGGAGGCATTTGGAGTTCAGTGAATGTTCCTCCGACTGCGCAAGCCGGTGAATTTTGGCTGGTGCATTCAACGGGCTCGATGCTGAAACTGACGAACGATGGTGCAGTCACGCTTACCGCAAAAAGCGGCCTTACCATCAATGGCAACGTGACGGTCAATGGAACTGTCACGGCATCGGATGATGTGGTCGCTGGGTCAATCAGTTTGCAAAATCATGTTCATGGCGGCGTGACCTCGGGCACGTCCGATACAACGGGGCCGACGGGATAATGCCTGATCTCGCGCACTGGTTCGGGAACGATCTGGCTTGGAGTGCCACGGGCGACCTCGCAGTTGTCTCTGAGCCCATTTCTGGCGAGCAGAGCGTGTTGCGTCGCCTTCTGACCGGCCTTGGGGCCTATATGTGGGAACCTGGCTACGGTGCCGGACTTCCTGGCCTTGTCGGGACGGCGGCCACTGCGGCGTCCATTCAGGCGCTCGTTCTCGCTCAAATCTTCCTCGATCCAAGCGTTGCATCGACTCCTGCGCCGACTGTTTCAGTCACTCAAAGCGCAAACGGGGCGTTCCTATGCAGCATCTCCTATGTCAATGCGCAAACAACGCAACCGGTGACGCTTTCGTTCCCGGTTGGCACATTGCCGGCTGAGCAGGTCCCGTCTGGGGCATTCTCACCATGAGCGGCTCATCGAACCAAGGCGGCACGCCGAACACCACACCGCCGCCCCTTTCTCTGCTCAACTTCAATTCGCTTGTGCAGACAATGGCGGCGTATGCGCAAGGTGCGGCTTCTGTTACCTTGAATTTTGCGGTTGGATCTGTCCTAAGAGCGATCTTTCAGGCTTCTGCTGCGATCGGCCTATGGCTGCAATCGCTGTTGGTTCAGGTTCTCGCCGCAACAAGGCTTTCGACGAGCATCGGCACGCAAGTCGACTCTTTCGTCAATGACTTTGGCCTTTCTCGGCAACAGGCAGTAGCCGCAACAGGAACGGTGACGTTCTCGCGCTACACCAGCACGCTGACCGCGACCATCGCCCCAGGCGTGACAGTGCAGACATCTGACGGCTCGGTTTCGTTCGCTGTTATCGCCGATACGACTCAGAGTGCATGGAGTGAAGCGCAAAATGCCTATGTGATTCCCGCCGGCGTCCCATCCGCCAACGTCACGGTTCAAGCGCAGACGGCTGGCATCGTCGGCAACGTGCTCGCGAACACGATTACTGTCATCACTCAGGCCGTTCCAGGCGTCGATTACGTCACTAATCCAAGCGCCTTTACCAATGGCGTAGCAGCGCAAAGTGATGCGGCGCTCAAGGCGGCTTTTGTTCAATACATCAACACGCGAGCACTTGGCACCGTTGCGGCGGCGCAATACGCGGTCGAGGCGCTTGGCGAAAACGTTACCGCTACGATTGACGAAAACGTGAGTGTAAGCGGAGCCTACCAGCCCGGGAATTTCGTTGTGACAGTTGACAACGGCACTGGCTCGCCGCCGTCTGCGCTGATTGCCAGTGCTCAAGCGGCGGTCGAGGGGGTGCGTGCCGCTGGGATAACATTCGCGGTGCAGCCGCCGACCGTCATTACCGCAAATGTCTCCGTCATGCTGACCCTGCAATCTGGCGCTGGATCGTCTGCGATACAAACTTCCGTGTCAGCAACGATTTCAGATTATATCAACGCGCTTCCTGTTGGAGCGGCATTGCCGTATATGCGGCTGGCGCAGCTTATCTTTGATGCATCTCCTTACATCCTGAATGTCACCGCACTCACGCTAAACGGTTCGACCTCCGATCTTGGCGGCGGTATCAGTCAAGTTGTGCGCGCTGGATCAATGACCATCAACACGCAATTCGGGGCCGCCTAATGTCAGGCTCTAACCCGATTGCCTCGGAGCCGTATGGCTATGGGCCATATCTGACGCTGCCACCAACTCCGACGCCGCCTGCGCCCGCGCCGACCATAACGATTTCCGACATGGTATCGCGCATTCAAGCGCTTTTGCCGTTCGGATGGTTCGGGAATGGACAAACGCCAGTTTTGACTGCGCTTCTAACTGGCATCGCCGTAATGTGGGTTTGGTTGAATAACCTCATTGGCTACGTCGCCGATCAGGGGCGCATAACCACGGCGACAGATGTCAACTTGGATATGATCGCGGTGGATTTCTTCGGTCCATACGGACTGTTGAGGAAGGTTGGCGAAAGCGACGACGCCTACCGCGCGCGTATCCTAAGCCTCTTGCTTGCGCCAGCCAATACGCCGGGAGCAGTCGTCCAAATCATCAAAGACTACTTCGACGTGACTGCAACCGTTTTCGAGCCCGCGCAAGCTGGCGACACGGGCGCATACGGGAGCGGTCCGGCTGCTCAAGCTGCGAGTGCTTACTTCCAGCAGACAGGCGACACTTCGGAATATCAAGGGATATCGCAAGGGCTGGCGTGGAACACGGCAGGTGGTTACGGAAGCCTTGCGCTTCCATACCAAGCGTTTGTGACTGTCCCTCAGCCCCTCCAGAATAGCTTAGCAAATGTTGCGGGATATACTGATGAAGTGGATGGGAGCTACGTCGGTATGCCAGGTGGATACGACGTTGGTGCGATCGAATGGATTTCTCTAGGGGATGGCAATGCAGTTGTTACCGCCAATGAAATCTACAATTTGATCGCAAGCACGATGCCGGCAGGAACCATAGCTTGGACTCAAATAACAGGCAGTTAACGAATGAACAGAACGATCGTCTATTCTGGCGAAATTCCCCGAGCGAGTGACATTCTTCAGCTTCAACGCTGGATAATGGAAGCGCATGGCTGGTTGATCGCGGGTGTTCTGGGTCAAAATACGGTTTTCACCGGCCTTCAATGCGTTCCAACGAACCCGGCGAGCATGTCCGTTATCGTCAATCCGGGTGCGCTTTTCTCTTTGCAAGAGATTGACACTTCCGCATATGGCTCTTTGCCGGCAAATACAAATCCTTTGATGAAATCCGGCATAAACACGACTCCGACCACATTCACATTGACTGCTCCGTCAACTTCGGGATACTCGGTCAATTATCTCATTCAGGTCCAATTTCAAGAAGCGGACGGCAACCCGACGGTGCTGCCATATTACAACTCCGCAAATCCTTCACAGCCATTTAGTGGGCCTGGCAATAACGGGCAGGCGCAAAACACTGCGCGGCTGGATATCGCGGCGTTGCAGCTTGTAACGGGAGTTGCGGCGCCGACTGGCACGCAAGTGACTCCTGCCGTTGAATCGGGCTGGTATGGCTTGTGGGTTATCACAGTCAACAATGCTCAGACCACCATCACGGCGGCAGACATTTCCCCCTATTCGGGCGCGCCAGCATCTGGTGCTCCTTTCGCGTCGTTGGCGGGGAATCCCAATCAGCAGTTCGCGGCATCACAAACGATCGTAGGGACAAATGTTCCTCCTCTGTCGCAAATTCAGGCGCAGTTTGCGCCGATAAACGGAAGCTCTGCCAATTCTTTTGCCGTCGCGCCAGCGAGTTCTTCAGCGCCTCAGAATGCGCCGCAATATGGCCAGATGTTCCAGCTTCTAGGGCCATCGGCAAGCGGGAACATAACGCTGACGGCGCTGCGAACGATCATCCTACCAGGCACGACATCGGCTTTCACACTGACAATCCAGCCGGGCACGATTATCGGTCAAGAATGCCTGATTAT
>JAEHJW020003908.1_pt2 | contig 24385 bp, 26 predicted proteins | sample 9271431 | NCBI WGS metagenome assembly JAEHJW02 | reverse complement strand
GAAGGGTTCTAGACCATAGAGGATTTCCTCGATGGTCATATCTTGCTCTGTGTCCAGAATAGCGTACTTGCTATCCTGTTCTTCCAGCTTCTTTTCCCACCCAGTGAATGACTTGTGAATCTTCTTGACCTCGTTCTCGGTCAGTTTCTTCTGAATGACCTTTCCTAGATCAACACCACTTAGGTTCGCTGCGAGTCGCATCGACATCGCAGAGGCGCCCATCTCTAGAGGTACGAGAACGCTCGGGTACTGAATCGCCATGTTCATCAGCATTTGCACCGAGGCGACGGTTGACTTACCACCGCCTGTTGTACCCGCTACAACCATCAGGCCCCCGAGCGGAATTCCGCCATTCACATCATCGAAAGTCTTGAATCCCGTTCGGACCAAGTTCGGCTTCTTCGTTTGATCGAGCGTGTCATCGATCAGGGATTGCGAGTTGGAATCCGTACCGAAGATGACCAACTGATCTTCGATAGAGGCTCCTCGCCCCATGTCGGCTAAGACTTTGTTGATTTCGTCGTCCACCTTGTCGGGTTCGTACCCTTCATCCGATTCAAGGTGACTGGCAATCGTATCGGCTAGCTCCATGTGACCGCGAACGCGCCGATACTTGTCAAGCATCTCCACAAGCTCACTCACATCGTCAGCAGAGCGCACTTTTCGCTTGGATGTGAAGCTGGACAGGATGCTGCGACTTTCTTCGCTTAGAGCCGTGTCTTCTACTAGGTCATCCCAGGTCGGAGGTTGACCCTTCGCCTTCAGGTAAGCTTTGATTCTTCGCCAAGCTTGCTTCGCAGGCGTGTGGTTGAAGTGAGACTCATTGACTCGTGCTAGCAACCTGGTACGTATCTCAGGCTTCGCACTCGTGATCGAGTAGATTGCCTGCAACTCCAACTTAGGTGACTGTAGCTTGATTGCCATAGATTATCACTTCCCTACTTTGTGAAATGTAGTTAACCAGATGTTCCGACACTTCTCGCAGCCGTCATGACTGTCATTGCAGTCAAGGCACCAAACCTTGTCAACGAACTCCGACTTGGGTCCTGTGTGACCGCATTCACCGCACCTGACTAGGGTATCACCAGGAAGCTCACCCCAAGTAAACGGGCTACTTATCTGTGTACCTGATTCTGGAGTGCTCATATCGCTACCGACTTAGAAAGGTCTTCAAACCCGAAGTGGATCACCCCGGAAGGCGCAATGTGAAGCTTGTCGTACTGCAACTGGAGAGGATTGCAACCGCTCGCGGCTACCAACACCGTGATGTCGTGATTGGATGCAGCGTTGATGAGGTCGCGTAGGTTCTCCCGCTTCATGTCGCTACTGTTAGCGTCGAACCCGGCTAAGCCGAGTACGATAGGCCACATTGATTCGTTCTTGCTCTGCAGAAACTTGTCCAGCATCCGATAGCTGCCGGTCAACCACACGAATTCAGGGTGTCCGTAGTAGCTGCGACGCTTTGAGTGCTTGCCATGGATGTAGATTGCACGGCATACCCGCAGCACGTTCGCCATGTACAGGTTAGCGCGGCTGCTATCGAAAGATGATGTGATGTACCACAGCCCCGGATCCTTCAAGGCTTCCGTGTAGAGTCGGTTAGCGTTATCCGCCAACTGCTTCTTGCGTATCGTCTGGGCCTTGATGTCCGGTGACTCGTAGGTAAAGCTCTCCACAGCATCGTCGGTGTTGAAGTTCGGGTATCGCCCAAACGACAACGGCTGCACATCCGGTGTGGCCGGTACCGGCAGGACGCGCGTCGTCAACTCCAACTCAAAGGGTTTCGCTTGAACTAACATCCTACTTCCAATACCTGATGAACCCGATCATGTTGACGCAGAGGAAATACACCTGTGTCCAAAGCAAGACGGGTTGGGCGTTTGATTTACGGAGCAGGTAGATCGAACAGATCGAGCTGACCGCGAACACACCATAGGCCAGGGAATTGAAGCCGATGTTGAAGGCTATGCTAGCTGAACCAATCACCGCTGTAGCTAACGACACTACGCCTATGATGCGATCCATGACTCACTCAACCTGGAAGACCTGAATCACCCTCTGCGACACTTCCTTTGCTTCCATGATCTTCTCCTGGTTGAACTTGTGCCTGAGCAAGTTGGTAGAACTCAGTTAGCTGCTCGAACGTAAAGCTTTTACCGCGCACGGCCCGCATCGGTGGCGGCGAATAATCAACTGCTCCGCATGCTTCGGCCAACTCCAATGCCTGTTCGCTCAACGTAGGCGGCTCAGTGGACAGCACCGGTATCCCACCTACACGCACGATCTTACGATTGGATACAGGAAACTTGAGATCCAACACAGGTTTGTCGTCGCTGAGCGTATCACGCACTTCGTCGTCATCGACGATAGAACCCACACTCGACACATGGGTTACCTTGTCGAATACCGTATAGGTGAACTCGTGCTTCAGGAAGAAACCAGCGATCATGCTGAAGTCCAATTGCAGGTTCAGCGTCTTGTGTGCGTCCTGCATTCTGATGACTATGGATTTCGTCCTTGGCCGATTGTCGATGAGCTCCACATCGAAGGCATATATGAACCGGTTCCATTGAAAATCATGCATCTGTTGTTCAACGATGACTTTCACTTTCTGCCAGGTGACTTCTAGCTCCTGCTGAATTGTGACCTTACCAATGATGGTACGAACTAGCTTGCGCACCCAAACCGCTATAGAGGCGGCAAGAACCAAACTGTGCATACCAAGGCCGGGAACGCCTTTCACTTCGTGACCCCACAGGACTAAACCCGACATCCCGAATGCAGGTACCACACAGACCAGATTGATGTACATACTAAGCAGGTGGTCTCGTTCCTGAGCTGTGAGCCTGTCTGCTGGTATTGTGACGATACTCGGCAACACTCTATTGCGGACAATACGGCTGTCCAAGTTTGCCTTGTAGTTATTACTCAAGAAGGTTTCGATGACCTCGGGTGTGACCGCTGGGTTCTTCGAGTAAAACCACACGCCGGGCGGAATGCCCTCCGCAGATTGTGGAATTTCCCGGATGACATTGATCCGGGGCACGTAGAACTTGACTGGCGGAATGTGCTCCATCACTTGCTCCCTGTGAGTGTTTTCTGTTTCTCCGGACGATCCGGACGACGCCCATGAGATGCTCTAAGCGTCTTTACCTTCTGCTCCGCGTACTCTTCCCCAGCACTGCGCATCGGGCGAAGTCCCTTTATACGGGCCACTACTCTCTCGTAGTCAGCCCGTTTCATCTTGTGGCCTTCCGGTACATGGGACTTGAACAGGCAAGTACGCAGGCAGCCTAGGCTGATCCCCACCTGATCATAGATGTGATGAATGATCGGGTGCGGCTTGCCTTCCAAAGGTGTCAGAATACGCGAGAACTCCTGGGTGAACTGCGGCGGGTTGCTGATCGGCATGACCTCGATCAAGGTATCCCACAGCGGCACGTTGATACCGGTCTGGATGATCTTGCGGATACCGACAGTCACTTTAATCTTGCCACTACGTGCTTTCGCTAGCAGCACCTTTCTTTCGTTGTTGCTGGCGGTCTTCTTCAGTTGCCCGGTAAACGCCGCTGCTATCCGCTTGCCCGCCATTTCGTTGATCATCTTGACCAACGTGTTTACGTGCTCGATGTGGTAGCAGGGGATGACGATGTGCCGCCCTTCGGCTAGGTACTTTTCAACCAGACTCAGGATCAGAGCGTTCCTGGTATCATCCTTGCTCAATGCACGAATGAACGGTGTCCATGTGCGGTAGGACTTCTTGAACTCCGACTCCGTAAAACGAACCTTCGGAACCAATGTCTCCACATCGGTCTTATGCACGACCGGCCCCATCACCTTGTCGATGACAGCAGAGTAGAGTTGATCCTTACGATCTGGAGTACCAGTCAGGCCGATACGATAACGCGATTGAAACTTGGAGATGATTTGAGCATACCGCGTTGCTGCTGTCTGGTGAGTCTCATCTACAATGAGCACACCATACGCCTTAGCACATGCCTTCAGACGCTTCCTACCATTGCCGTCACTCAGAAACGACTGGTAGGTACACAGCAGTATCGGTAGCTTGCCGTACTCGTCCTCCGTCTTAGGCTTACCACACAGGCGCTTGCCTTCCGCTTTCTCGATGTCGCGGATGTTGGTAGCTTCTTCAAATACAGTGAGGAACTGATCTAGCCAATCGTCTTGCGATGCTAGGATGAGGACTTTCAACCCCAGCTTCACAGCTAGAGCTACGGCCATTACGGTCTTGCCTGACCGTGGTGCAGAGTGCAGCACCCCAACCTTTTTCTTGGCCAGGATTTCTACTGCCTCTTGCTGGTATTCGTACAGATCCCAGTTGAACTCGAAGTCGGCAGCGTATCTGAACTTGGGAGCTACGCGCTCGTCGATGATGTTCAAACCTTTGACGTTAGGCCAAAGATTCTTCAGCAGCGTAGCGGACCCGAAAGGGAAACCTACATACTGGACATCATCGATAGTCTTGACACGGTACAGCTTGAAATCGCCAACGAAGTTATCGCACTGATGACAAGCTTCGCATGGAGACTCGTCAACATACTCGCAGGTTTGACATCCATGCCTGTTTACATATACTATCGGGTGGAAGTGACGCTCGGCCTTCCCTTTCGATACGTAATGCGACGGAACCCAGATCCGCGAGTTGATAATGATGTTGTCGGCAGTGCTCATGGATTAGATGTTTGCCTGCTTGATAACCGACTCACGCGCAGACACGATACGCATTAGCTCCACTAGGTTCTTCATACCCCAAGCAGCCTGATCGATATCTGCTATCACCTGCTTGCAGACATCCATCACGTAATCGAGCCTTGCATGATATTCCCAGCCGTCCGACAGAAGTGCTTCAATGAACGTGGTCTGGTCTGTCTTTGTCTTTACTCCTACTGCCTCACGCAGATAGGATGAATAGTTAGCCGCTATATGGCTAGAAGCTGCATCGAGAGCGATGGTTAGCTTCCGATGCAGCTTCGATGCATTCACATTCAGTTCTACCAAAGATGACCGGTAGCTCATCTCTTCCAGGTGTACATTGATCAGATTGTCGGCAGTCACGTGGTTCTTCAACATCAGCCTACGTGACCCCCGGCTTTGGTGCATTCGCTCTACTTCCTTCAGCATTCGGTTGGTATTTATCGAACGCGCCTGTTCGATGATCCGGTTGTAACGCTCCCAAACCTCATCCTGCTCTTTTACTAGATGACGAACGAACCGTTCTGTATTCATGACCACTCAGAATGTTTTGGCATTGCGCGTGAGTTGAACAGCGGCTAGGTATTTGGCCTCTACTCCGGGCTCCCAATAGGTACCGCGCAGTTCCGTGACTGTAGTACGAGCATCAGACTCGACGCCGCGACAGGCCATGCAGGTGTGAGTGCCGACTAGCGTGACCGCGCTGCCGTAGGACTTCAAGCCGCCTTTGGTAACGTCTTGAGTATGCAAGGTATCCGCGATATCTATCGCCAACTGCTCTTGCAGTACCGGACGGCTGCCCAACAGCTTTGCAATACGAGCTAGCTTGCTTAGACCAAGCACCCTGTTCTTCTGCGGGATGTAGCTCAGCCACGCTTCGTAGCGCACCGGCATCAAGTGATGCGGGCACATACTGTTTACCGTGATCGGGCCTTGCGTAACCATACCGGCATCGTTCTCACCAGTCTCTTGAACGTTGAAAGTTCGACCGATGATTTCATCCAGCTGCTTTCGAATCTCCGAAGCAGATAGGTTGTTCTCTAGGAGTGCCTTGGCACACCGCGCAGCCGTCCCGTGAAAGTTGGACGTGTACTGTGAATTGGTTACGTCTAAGCTTCGAAGGTGTTCAACGATGACTTCGTAGGCTTCGATTAGTTTGCTCATGGTTCCAATCTGTGAAGGATGTCTTCGTCGGGTAGCACAACCAAGACGGCATATTTGCTGTCGTACTCAAACAGATGCCAATCTTCTACTATGTAGTCGTGCGAGAACTCGACACTACTTAACTGTGGTGCATTCCGTGCCTTGAGACACATAGAAGTGCCTAGCACGGATACGTCTGGAGTCAGGGGTTCAAACCCCCAACCTATAAGGTTGCCGTCAGGGTCTTGAACCTCGTGTACTCGCAGCAATCTAGAAGGTACAGGTACAGCCACTAACTGAACACGCTGAGGAACCGTCAACGGAGTTTTCACCCAGACGTATAGATTATCAGCTACCTTTGTCAGCGACCGACCCGTTTCTGGGTCCAAAATCATTTCGATTGCAGAGCGACACTAGCAAAGAACTCGCGTGCATCATCGTTGATATGGATGTACAACATGCTGTCTTTGATGAACGACAGCGGGATTGTATCCACAGTAACCTTTTCGATCACTTCACTCAGTAGTTGGTACTCGCAGTTGAAAACTTCCTTGCCTGGATTTTCAACCTTAGCCTCGATGGCTTCTTTGATTTGACCGACACTGCTCTTGATGCCTACCATCAACCCCTTCTTGCCGACCGTGAAGTTGATAGGCACACCCTTCTGGTAGAAGGACGATACGTTAGCTAGAACCTCTTTCAGTCTAGCTGTCTCGACCCAAACCCGGCTGTAGTCTTCTTTCAGCCAGTTAGCAACGAACGTATCCATCTGCTTCAGATTCTCTTCCACCGAGTCAATCTGAATAGCAGGGAACCGCAGCATGAACTCTTGGTTGAACGCATACACGCTGCTATCCGTCAGATGCAGGGTGTACGTGTCGCCTTTGCCGATCACGCTTTGAATAACGCCCATGATTCCAAGATCGATAGCAGCAAGAGCCGCTTCGAACTTGGCGGTAGAGTCTACTACCCTAACCATGTAATACGAGTCGTAGCACATGGAAATCATTCCCTTCTTGCCCAGTCGCAAGAGGACATTCATCGTTTCAGCATTGCTGAATGATCCAGTCAGCGTTGCATCCTCTACAGCAGAGTAGAAGACAGCAGCAGCCTCCGGCTCTTCCAGGCTGATAGCAAAACCGTCGGTAGGTTTCTCCAGGGGGATTTCGCTGTACTCCGGAATCTGGATATCACCCTTGTAGTTACCGCCGTCGGTGAACTGCAGAACACCGTCGCTGTGGCTGAACGTCAGATGCTTACGTCCCTTTATTACCCCCATGATCGGATCTAGGGGCAAAGTGATAGGCTCTCCTGCTTCCTCCACTTGAACGTTTCGCATCTTGAAGGATGCCGTGATGTCGTCTGCAGTTACAGACAACACCAAGCCTTTCTTCTTAGCCTCCAAGTTGAAGTCAACCGCTCGGGGGCAGACCTTGCGAGCCTTGCCCAATACATCCGAGAATGACTTGATATCAACGGTGAATTCCATTGCTTGTTTCCTGTATGTGTGTATTAGTACGCGCCAGACTGCAGGTACTTTTCGATTTTGGATGTGAGGCGGATAGGATCAAAGTTTACGCTTTGACCGAAGAAGCGAACCTTGGACAGAAGATACACCGGGTGAATCACCATAGTAGTCTTGTCCTGCAGGACGCTGATGTTTGCTACCCAAGCTTTCTTCAAACGGGCTTCATCATCTTCCGGACGGATAGCATCCAGTAGCTGTGTTACTGCATCCATCTCACTTGACCAGATCAGAATCAGGCAGCTAGACAGCACTACGACTGTGAATCGAAGAGAACGATTCCTAGAAGCCAGAACGATAGTCGAACGTTGCGTGGACGAGAAAACACTGAAGCCAGACCAAGCACCTTCAATCACATCAGTCAGCCTACTCTTTACCCGATGAGTGTAGTTTTGGAACTCAGCAGGATCACCACTTGCATCGGCAATATGATTCTGTGCGTTCACACGCAGCAGCATGTTGCCAATCATTTCCGAGTTGTTAGCTGACGGTCTGAAGTGTTGGCTGCTTCGGAAGTAGTCATCCAACTCTGCAGCATTGTCGATGTCACCAGCGCAGTAGCTAATCACCTGCGAGTTTTTGTTCTGGAGGCTGATCGTGCTTACCGGTGTGGATGTCCCGAAAAACGTAAAGCCGCTTACTAGATCCCCTTCTACCACCTTTCTGGTTTCAAAGGCAGGCGACTTCTGTTCTTCGCTAGCCACATCACGCACAATGAAGTGATCAAATGGCGTCATCAGCAGGTTGATTAGCGAAGCGGCCTCGGCTTTATTTGTCTTGGTAGACATATCGAGGATCATCCCACCCAAAAACATGGACTGCATGTTCTTTCCCTTTAGTGTTCATACAAGAAATCTAACAGATCGTGTATACGACCTACCAGGTACTCTTGCTGCTGAATGGTATCATCCGGATCTTCTAGATCAACCTTCCAGTTGTTCCGGACGATGTAATCAGCCATTGCTTGCAGCATCCTGAAATTAGATTCCGATTCGTGAACTTTCGGGGATTTGATCAATCCTAGACGCCTTAACAGGGTCTTGATGCAGCCTACGCTTTGGTTAGATTGAGGTTCCTTGCTTTCGATGTAGATAAGTTGTCCACCTAGCTTGCTGATCATGTTGGCTTCATTGACGAACCTGACATCATCAATGACAGCTACAGTACCAGAAGGAAGCTTAAGAAGCCGCCGTTCTAGGTAGTCAACCCAGGTATCAGGGTAGGCGGCGCGGAAGCCTTCTGTTGCTACTAGCTGCAGAACTCGTCGTGGGGTGGTGCCCCCAAGACGCTCGTTCGGAGTTGCCTTGAACTGAGAATCCTTCCACTGCTCAGCAGGAATGTCATACACCAAAGCTAGGGCATCTCTGACACCATCAGCAAACGACATTACCTGCACGTTTGACAGGTTGCTTTTAAGGTTAAGGGCAAACGTGCTCTTACCACAACCTATCGGGCCAGCTAGGCCGATAACTCTGGCGACCATACCGCATCCTTTCCTGACAATTCGCTACTGAACCATGGATAGTTCTTATCCATGAACTTGCGGGCTTTACTTTGCCGCCAGTCATAGAACGTTTCCTGCATGGCTTGATCTACATCCAGGTCTTCGATCAAGTCTTCCTTCTTGGCATTCTCGAAGCCTTCACGCAGAAGCTTCTCTAGGCCGCTTATAGACCAGTTCCACTTCTTCAGGTGTGCATCATCGGGACCGATTTCGAACTCTACTTCCAGAGGACACACTAGATCCATGTTGAAGTATTGCTTCAGGGCCTTCTCGGTGCCTGTCGTGTACACCCAGTTCAGCAGTTGCAGAACGACCATAGCCTTGTCAAAGTCGGCTGTAGTGCGTGAACTATCATGCACCATGACCTCGATGACAGGCAGGCGGTAGTCTGCATTGACCGCATCCTTGTATGTATCGTAGCTGTCGATCCAACCGAAGTGCTTGAACACCTTGAATAGCTCGATGGTGTAAAGACGACTCGCAAGGTGCGCAATATCTGCGCCCATGCCTTGAATCGGCGAGTTGATCGACTGACGACCATTTGCTGCGATGATCGCTTCAGCGCCGGTCAAATAGCCCCACAGGCTGCGACGGCGACCGAGTGGCGAGTAAGCATGCAGATGACTTAGGGCGAATGCCTTCATGTCAGCAAGCCAGTCACCGCCCTTCTGGTATCGCTTGAAGAACTTGTCGTAGACTTTCTGCACTTCCTCGACTGGACGGTTCGTAGCACGGGCAATGCTCTTGACCGAACGACCATAGATCGAGCCGAACACGATAGCCTTCACCAGATCACGCAGAAGTTCTAGTTCCTTCGGGTCCATCGTAGCGATGTCAACACCGAAGAACAGGCCCACGTTGATCCGGTGCAAGTCGGACAACTTGATCTGTGGCAGCAGGGACTCATCCTCGGTCTGCATGAACTGCGACCGCAGGATACGCCCACGCTTGAACTGAGCACCAAGCTTGTAGTCAAACGCCGCGATAGCCCAGCCTCGGACCTCGTGGGTGTTGTAGTCCAGCTTGATAACGATGCGCCGCTGCTCCCTAGTACCAGCAACGAATGCACGTTTGAGCAGCTTGGCTTCTTCGGTTCTCTGCGGTACTTGCTGCAACGAGGGCTTGAACGAATTCGATCTACCAGTCACAACATCCAGATAACCGTATCCTGGTCGGATGCGGTAGTCTACGCGCCCGTCATTCGTTTCGGCAACGTGCTTGTAGAACGGCCCTAGGAAGCTTCTCTTCAGGTGGATCGTCTTCTTGTAGCGGGTATAGTGCGCTACTTCTGGGATAGCCTTGTACTCGCTTTGAAGGGCCTTCCCGGTACCCGGCTCGCCTGTCTTCGTGTACACCACAGGTTCAAGCTTCAGGGCCTCAAACATCCATGTCTTGACATGATCGGCCTTGCTAGGATCAAACACCCAAGGCTGAACCTTGCCAAATAGACCATTCGTCTGAATGCCTTTCGATAGCAGCTTGTTGGCTTCCTTGATGCTGTCAAAGTCCTTGAATCCCGCACGTAGGCTCTTGATCGCATCATTGACGGGAGACTTTGGACCGAGCAGGTGCAACAGCCATTTCAAATCGACAGGTACGCCGACTTCGACCATGTGCGAGAAGTCGTGTGCAATCGCACTCATCTGCACCAAGTTGAACTTCAAGTAAGTGTCTAGATAGTTCTCCCCGTTGACCTCCATCGTAGAGGCATAACGTCGCTGCTGTTTGTGAATGCCGAAGATGGACTGTACATCGAACGTGCAGTAGTCGATGAAGTTCTGATCCTCCAAAGACTGACCCTCGATGTCATCACGATCATCTTTGGAGAACCCTTCCTTGGTGAAGTAGAAGTCGTTGCCGTACAGGCAGCACAAACCTCCAAGCTTGCCGTACTCGACACCGTAGTTGCGAGTAGCGTTAAAGTTTTCGTCTAGCAGGAACTCTCCAGCCATCGTATCCCACACAGGCCAATAGATGACAGGTATAGCCAGCAAACGGCGCAGCACCCGAAGGTCGAAAGAGGCGTTGTGGAAGATCAGGTACTTTGTGTCCTCACCGGACCACAGCGGGTGTTGCTGTGCAAAGAAGTCACGCAGCTTGTTTTCGATGTACCTGATTTCTTTCTTTGTCCACACAGCATCAGGGTGATGCACCGGCAGCACGTACCCGTACTTGGTAGTGGTAGCAAACTGAATGATCAGTAGAGCGTTGTTGTAGTTACCTAGATTCCTAGTCTCTGTATCTACAGCCACTGCATTAGCAGCCTGTAATTCCTCCATCATCGAATCGAACGCTTCGATTGTTTGTACGAGTTTGGAGTTAGGCTTGATCTTCCTGATCGAGAACGGCAGCTTGTTGAACCACAACGTCAGCATGTTGCGCATGACAAACCCTAACAGGTTCGCCTTGGCTACTAGCGTGCGGTCAGCCGAGTCTCCACCGTAGTCACCTTCATCGGAGTCATCGGAGTCATCGGAGTCATCGTCGTCAGAAACACTTCCACCCCAGTACATATCAGTTATGTCCAGGGTGCTTACACAGACTGCGCCGGATTCGTGATTGTGCAACCAGCCTCGTTGCAGAGCTGCCTGATGTAGTGGAATGTCTAGGCAGCGAGCCGCCGCACTGTCACCAATGAATAGGATATGCGTAGGCTTGAGCTTCTTGATGATCTTGTCAATCCGCTTGGCGGCTAGCTTCTCGACGGATGATTGATCAGCAGAATCTAGGTGGTAGGTCTTGCAGTAGTTGAAGTTGACAGCCGCAAAAGCAAATGTCCTGGATTCGCCTGTGATGCTGCGGTAGTTAGTGCCCACTTCCCGAATAAGGTTGGTGAGAACTACACCCTCACGGCTGCTTAGGAGGTACTTGGATTTCAAGTCCTCGGAGTCTACATGCTCTACCACAATGAGCATGCGATCATCTGAGTCATTCCAATTCTTCTGCACCGGAATGCTCAGGTCGAATGCTCTAGACTTCTTAGCCAGGATCGAGGGCGGTACCTTTGTCTGATACTCAAACCACTCGAACCTGCCGTCGTCCGTGAAGATGTTTTTCTGGTAGAACTCAGATGATCGTTGTTTTGACATGTTTAAAGGCCAAGCTCTGACTCAATTGCCTTGATGTCAGCTACTACCTTCTCGTGGGGTTTCTTCTGCCAACCTGTGATTTCTTTGAGTTGTGCTTGAAGCTTCTTCAAGTTTTCACGCAGCTTGGCTTCATCAAGTACGCTGAGTCGGCGCACTTGCATGTCCAGGATACGGCCCGCATCCTCTAGGCTGATCTTGAGGCTTTTAGACAGGGTGGTGTCCGGATCTTGGGACTTCAATACCTTGAGCACCACATCTCGATTCAAGCACGCTTGGATGAGAAGGTTTGTGTAGTCGATGCTTTCTTTTACCCGTGTTGCCTTATGCACTAGGTAACGTTCTTCCAGTTTGACCCGGAGCTTGCACCACGACACAAGAATCTCGACAGGGCTATCAGATCGGATGCGTGTCTGGATCTTGTCTACGTCATCAACTTGAGCATGCTTGCGCTGGACAGCATTTAGCTTCGGATGAACTTGAACGATGAGAGAGTCGAACAACTCCTGGGCTATCGTCATCGCTTGACGAGTAGGCTTGAGTTGTACTGAGATGGTATCTACACCGTACTTCGTGATCCCCAGATTGTGAACTTCCTTGACCCTTTCCTCCGCACTTAGGTTGTCGATCACTGTTGCTAGCTTCAGTGGTAGCGGAATGCCCGGAATATGCATCGTATGAGTTTTGGAGTCAAGCACGAATTGCTTCGGTTGAATCCGAATAGTGCTGCGGCCCGTCTTCCAAAACTCGACCCAAGCCTTCTTGTCTTCCTTCGTGATCAGGACTTGATAGGATCCATTAGGGTAGACAACACGAGTCAGCTTCGCTGCAATTGCTGGGGTTACTTCCTCACCAGACAGGATCTTTCGGGTTAGTGCCAGCAAACCCTTTGCTTCGATAGGCGGAAGATCGAAGGTAACACCTACCGCTACTCCGGATCCTCCATTCAGGAACATATTCGGCAGCAGCGCAGGCAGCACCACAGGCTCATGTTCCTTGCCGTCGTAGTTCGGACACATCGGCGTCACAGCCAGATAATCCTTGTCTACTAGGGTCATGCCGTACTTCGTCAGACGGCAGTTGGTGTAGCGAGGGGCCGCAGGGTTATCATCACGATCACCCCAGTTCCCGATTCCCTTGATAGGAGGCACAGCAGAATTCACCAGGGTTGTCACCGCACTACCGATGGATGAGTCACCATGCGGGTGAAGCTTACCCATAGTGTTACCGACAACGCGAGCCGTCTTCACAGGCTCAGCGCCCGGTGTCAAGCCCATGCGTGCCATCTCGTAAAGCACCCGGCGTCCTACCGGCTTCATGCCGTCGTAGATATCTGGGAGTGCGCGGCCCTCGATAGTCTCCAGGGCATACCTACGCCAAGCGAAGTCCGCGTAATCGGATAGGTTGACTACCTGTTCTTTGGTCGTTTGTTTGCTCATTGCAGGCCCAGGATTTCTTTGCGAATCTGCACATCCTCACCCATCAATCGAGACAGGTGCTTGATGCCCTCTTTGTCCAACACAACACGCTCAAGCTTCGCAGTCTGCGGGTCGAATACCATGTAGCGAAGCGCCTGCCACTCAGCTTCACCCCAACCCTTCAAGTGCTGCACCCGACCGTGAAGCTTCGTAGGGGCAAGCTTCTTTACCTCGGCAACCGAATCACCGCAGTAGAACTCACCATCGTTGTCACCCTGAATGATGAACTCGTAACCCTTCCCGATGTACACCATCCCCTTCTCAACCATCTGAGGGCACAGCTTGCATAGCAGGCTCAGATTTAGCAGGTTAACGTGGAGACCGTCTACGTCGGCATCCCCGAGTAACACCACCTTCCCGACGCGCATCTTCTCTAGCGGATGTGGAGATGTCGGATCATAGCCGATAGCTTGAAGGATGTTCAACGCCTCATCAGAATCCCAAATGCGCTTACCCTTCGGGACCTTGAAAGCGTTCATCACCTTACCACGCAACGGCAGGACTTCTTGATAGCCAGAATCTCGCGCCTTCTTGCAGTTATGCACGGTAGCCCCGCAGGCCAAAACAAAGTTATGGTGTATGTCCACAGTTAGGTCATATACAGGTGTGGATTCACACTGAATCCGTCGAACACTGGTGATTCGCATCGGTGCCTCTAATTTCAGAATAGTTTGTTGACGGGGACTTAAAATGAAAAACGGCGGCACATCATCAGCAACGGATTTACCCGATTACTCGTCTCTACGTGAGTGGGGTAAGAGGAATGCACATAGAGTTTGGCATGTTTGGCTTGTATCCAATTACAAGACCCTAGGGTTTCGTGCCACTCGCAGAGAAATACGGGTTCGATGGCCTGCACTATTTAATGAATTAGGTAGAAGGTCTATAGACAAGCCCAAAAGATCAACCAACTTCACAGCGGGTGACCTTCATTCGATTCTGTACTACCGGGAAAAGAACACATGTGATGCCTGTGGAAAACCTGTACCATACTACGCACCTGCATGTACATGGCAGGTTACATGCAGTCGTTCCTGTGCAGCTAAATCCACTAAGATCAAACAAAGCAGAGCGCGAACGTCTAGTGAGAGATACGGGGTAGATAATGTATTTCGCCTGGACACCGTGAAGGAACGTATCAAGAAAACTATCAGAGCAAAATACGGGTGCGATAACCCGTCTCAGAGCAAACAAATCGAGAGGAAAAAGCGCCAGACAAGCATGCGTCATTTCGGCACGATCCACTGGACCAAAGCTGAAAGCATGAAGTATAAGATTCAAAGCTTTACGCCGAGCATGTTGAAAAAGGGGAAGAGGACTACCAAAGCTAGATATGGGGTTGAAAATATCCTGCAACATCTAGAGACCAGAGAGACTATCAAGAAAACAAACTTGGCCAGATACGGGGTAGAAAACCCCTTTTCATCTAAGGCAGTTCAAGCCAAGATCAGAAAGACCAGCATGCAACGGTATGGTGTTCCTAATCCTGGAATGTCCCCTATCATCAAGCAACGCATACAGAACACATGCATGGAGAAGTACGGTACACCGGCCCCACTCACCAGTGGGTATAAACGATATACCGTCATGGATTCTAACGGAAAGCAACACCTGGTACAGGGGTTTGAGCGACTTGCTTTGAACTTCTTCTCATCCTCGTCAAAGGTTAAATCCATCGAAACTCGCAATCGCTGCATACCACGATTCAGATACCGTACAGAAGACAACAAAGAGCGAAACTATTACCCGGACATGCTAATTACCAGAACAGATGGCACCGAGCATGTCATAGAAGTAAAATCAGTATACACCCTTGTAGCTGCACTAGACATAAACATCAGAAAGCTCCGTGTGGCTACAAGGGGTTGTCGGCGCAAAGGTCAAACTTTTTGGTTATTTTGTTACTCCAACAAAGGCGACAGTCTAGTGAAAATCAAGAATCCAGAGACACTGGAGGACGTTACTGCTGCCTTAGGTATCTGATAACATCATCTGCCGTCAACTCATCTGCACGTTTGTACTCCCCTGTCTCTAGTAGCCACAGGTGATCTGGGGTACATGTTACCGTCTCGCCACTGTCTAGAGTAAGCTCAATCAACTCCGTAGTTTGGCGGGTGATTCGAGGCGAATCTAGCTTCACCGTCTCAAAACAAGATGCGTCGTGATTCCAGGCAAATCCGTAGTTCACTATACCACGCGAGGCATCTTTTACTAAATCCGTAAAGGACTTGTTTGACCCATCAGTCAAACGTACTTCAGTATCAGCAGTGAAGCACCCACCCGCAGCCGAGTCACCCTCTACTAGATAGAGCACGCGCTTACCAGGCTCGCACTTAGATGAGATGAGCTTGGAGGGGAGCCTAGGACCGGACCTGCCCCCAGACAACCTACGCGATGCATCTTTGTTGGCCTTGAAGTCATCCTTCAGTTTGCGCAGGTCATGAGCCCGATCACACAGTTGCTTGACTAGACCCTTGTGCTTATCGAAGAACTGCTTGATGTCCTTGCCCAAGCCCTTGAACATATCAGGGACACGAGCATCGACGAGCAGTTCCTTGGTCTGAGTATTGAACTGAGGACTGGAGATGCGAACGTTGACGATGCCGATGATACCCTCGAACAGATCAGACGTGCGGAAGCTTTGCTTGGCGCCGCGCCGACCGAACAACTCGCTGCATACAGCAGTTAGAGCATGATCGACATGCAAGCCACCCTTGACGTTGTGAATACCGTTCGTGTGACCCCGAAGCCCTACTCCATCGTAGTCGGTGAACATCAGGGCGATATCTACACCAGGAGCACGTAGAACAAGGGCATCGTTGTGCAGCGGCGTAGCTCCGATTTCTCCCACTAGCTCTACGAGGTAATCCTCGATGCCAGCTTTGCTGAAATATCGCTTGGTCTCGCCGTTTGCTGTAACATCGATGGTGAACCCTGCATTCAGCTTCGATGCAAGGTTTGCCCAATCGTAGATGTTCTGGACATCAAGCTTGCTATCCTTCTCGAACAGGGACAGGTCCGGCGTGTATCTCACCAGAGTCCCGATCTTCTTGTCATTGACCGGGATCTTGGGCTGCGTACCGCGACCGCTACTGACTGGTGTCTGTACAACACCCTTTGCATACGAGGTATACCAGGTCTTTCCGTCCCGGTTCGTCCAGACCTCAAACGACTTAGATAGGGCGTTGGTAGCCTTGATCCCTACACCGTTCACCCCGATGCTGCCATCCCCGTAGGAGCCCTTCTCCGCGTCAAATTTGCCGCCCGTATGCATGCGGCTCACGATAGCTTCCAACGCCGACAACTTCGTTTTCGTGCCGTTCGCTTCCTGGATAGTGATCGTTCCGGTAGGGATACCCTGACCGTGATCCAGGACGGTCACAGTCTGATCCTCGACGATGACATGGCAGAACTTGTTCCGCCCCGCCATGTTCTCATCGGCTGCGTTGTCGAGCAATTCCTTAGCGATGATGAACAGCGCATTGCTATCCATCTGTCCGACATAGACGGTGGGCCTCTTGCGGATACCAGATAGTCCCTGGAAAGACTGAATCGATTTCTCGTCGTACTTTTTAGTCATCGGGTGTCATGCTGCTGCAGTTGATGGTTGATATTCAACGTAGGCATAGGCAACCATGTACTTGCGTATGCGACGCTGCGCCGCTAGAACCTTCAGCGGATACGGATTCCAACGCACAGCTCCGTTGTACCGAAGCAAACCTCGGACGGTGTTTCCGTTGGCTGCTTCAAGGCAATCTTTCAGGATGCTTACCCCAACACGGATATTGACATCGGGGTTAAGCATTGTCTTTACCCCTTCCTCGTTTTCTACGTGCCAGATTTCCTTTCGGTGAGCACGGTAGTTGACTTGAAGAAGTCCATAGCAGCCGGAGTTCTTGGCGTTAATCCGGAACGTGCTTTCGATCTGCATAGTGGCAAGCACGAGAGACGGTGAAATCCCTGCTTGCCGTGCTTCCCAGTATGCCACCGTAGCGATTCTGCGTGCGGTATAGGGCGATACAGTGTGTTGGGTTTGCTGAATGTATGCAGTGTAAGCATCAATCTCTAGTGCTGGGTTGTGACCGTCAGAACCCGCGTTTGGAATCCTGCCGGAGTAGTATCCTTCAGCACTTACTTGAGTCACCACTGCAAACAACGTCACAAAAGCGACGAGCCAAACAATGAAGCGAGCCATAGATCCTCCTGTTGTTGAACGACGGTTGATTGGGTGATGAATCAACCATGCCGCTGCACAGCGTTACAATGAACACCCATACTGTGCAGTGGGTTGCGAGTTTCAGACCTCCTGAGTTTCGCAGTTGATAACATGACGCATGCGTAGTTTACCGTGCGCCGTCTTGGTTGTCAAAAAGAAAGCCGCCGTACCAAGATAGGCAGGGCGGCTCAAGGGTAGGCAGTCGTCCATCTGCCCACCGGAGGAGAGATTCACGATCAGGTTGTTTTACCCAGCAAGGGTCGGAGACATCGGCAACAACCAACCGAACGATTGATAGTAGTCGATGCTCATTACATACCACCAAACTGTCAATGCGATGATAGGGTTCATAGCTACACGAAATCATGAATGACTTCGGTGGGCGAGAACTTGAACCCCTCTTTTGCATATCGTTGGAAGATGAATATCGGGAAAGGAAGATAGTGTATACCTTCGTCTTTACCGGTGTGGTGTTTCTTACACAGCATCAGTCCGTTAGCCAGCATGCTGTCAACGAACTTGTACGCATCATCTTCACTCTTTGGGTTGAAGTTAGCCCAGTCAAATGAAGCGATGCGATAGAGCCACTGTGCAAGCATGTGTTTGCTTTTCCCGAGCGCCTCTATCAACTCAGGTTCGAAGGTAGAGAAGTCAGCCTTGACCTTATCCCAGTCAACACCTTCCGTGTAGCATCTTTCGATAACAACATGGTGTGCTTCTAGGGGCTCCTGGGCTTCTTCTACATCAGCATGGCAGATAAAGCACCTAGGCGTGCCTAGCTGTCGTTCCAGTTCTTTCTTGGTCGATCTGAACGTTGCCGTTACAGTACGTGCCTCATGACCTGGTTCAAACACATCGACAACAAGCGTCTCTTTCTGCTCGTGTACTTTCTCTACGCCCATACAACCTCACTTACCCGCACTATCTCGCAGGTTTTGTATGCGTTGCCATTCATCCCGGCAGTTTACACCACAGAAGCGTGCTTCACCCTCTACGGGTTCTCCACATCCTTCTAGTTGACAGAAGCCGGTAGGTTGTAAGGTTGGTTTGCGTTTTGTCAACGCGATAGCAAGATGGTAACTCTCTTGCTCGGATGCGATATCATCAATAGATGGCGGCATGATCTTACTCGATGAGCTTCAAGCCCCAACGATGATACACATAGACTGCAATGATTGCGATTACAATCGTCTCCAAGATACGGAAGATCAAGCGGACAACCCCTTGCCGCCACTCGGCCTTGTTCTTAGCCGACTCTTCTTTCTTCTCTTTGACTTGACGTTCCTGAGCCAGCAACCTAGCCCTCAAAGCTCGTTCCACGCGGGTTCGTTCCTTTTGCTCCCACCCGTCTACCTTATCCTGAAGCTTGGTGACGTCCTGACTGAGTTCTGTGAATGTTTTCTCCAACCGAGCAGCTAGTTCCCCCAAAGCTTTGCGGTCTTGTTCCTTTTCTACATCAGATATAGCGTACTTCTGGATACTTTCGAGAATCTTTTCAAAAGACTTCTCTATTCTACCCATGAAACGCTGAACCGCCTGCATCTGGTTTTTAAGAACCGCGACTTCGGCTGGAAGATTTCTCTTCTCGTCTACGTCGCCCATGTTTATACTCTTAGTTATCGGGTCCCACAACAGGACCCTTTCACGGATTAAATTAGGTCTGCGTTTTCAGAAACTCGGTTACATGATCGTAACCAGCTTGATATAGAGTCTGTTTTTGTTCCGTAGACAGGTTAGTGTTAAGGAACCACTCCTGTGTAGGTACGGCCAGGATATGAGCACCCGTTGCTATACCCAATGCTTCGTGTGAATTCTCGTTAGCACTCAGCATCATCCCGATCAGACTGGATGCGTAGTCAAAAACCCCCTCGGTAGAATACTTGGAGCTTTCGGCTACATCAATACCAATTCTGATGGTACCTTGTGCAGTCAGTCGATCTACGGGGATGTTGTTGATCACACCGCCGTCTACCAGCGTCATTCCTTTGTACTTGACGGGGGCATAGATGAACGGGACAGCAGCACTAGCACGGCACGCCAGGGCAATCTCAGTCGCTGGGTCTGTTTCAGGGTTGAACACGTAGCTCGCACCTGCTTCTACGTGAGTAGATACGATATGACACGGAATGTTCGTCCCACCAAGCAGCGCGCCCTTGAAGATCGAATTCAGCAACTCCAATAGAGCGTCGCCACTGCAGAGAGCCTTGTTACTCAGCAACCCCAGAAAGTCCGGGTGAAGCAATCCGTGAAACGACGTATTGAGAGCCAGGTTCTTCAGGTCAGCAGACTTCATACCGATGCCCATAGCACCGGCAACGATAGACCCGCCTGAAGTACCAGCTACTTCGACAATCTGATTACCAGAGTCTAGGATTGCGGCTGCGGCCCCTGCATGAATAGGAGCCAAGAAACCCGATCCAGAAAAGGCAACACTGAATTGCTTATTGGTGATCATGTCAAGCATCCTTAGAGTCGTCAGATATACCAAGAGCTACCTTAGTATGAGCCCATAGTACCTCTCGTTGTGGATCACTACTGTCACTGCCTTGAATTTTTGCAGTGATGGCAGCAAAGTCATCTCTGTCTGCTAACTCATTGCACCCGTGAGTATTCCAATAGTAGGCAACTGAAATGCTGCCACCTTCAGGCTGAGTCAGGATGCTTGGGTTGTTTACACAGTCAAGCCCCGTAGCTTGATGAAGCAGCACGTAATTGCTGCGAAAGGTTGTTTGAATAGGCCCTTGACCTCTAAACGTCCAACCATCACCGGAAGCTACCGAACCGTTGCCAAACCTGTTCGCATACGCGATGTTGGCAATCATCCTCTGATTTGCTTCGTGTACTCCCGGTACTCTACCAAAAGCTTGTGCTGTCACAGCAGTGAATCTCAACGGCCACTGACGCATCAATGCAAGCGGTGTGTAGTTCAGATTTTCTTCCAGGGCAGACAGATGCTCAGACTCATATGCCACCTGAGCTAGAAAAGCAGCCTGACGCTTAGGCGTATTGATAAAGTATCTATCCATCGCTGCGTTCAAGCTATCTACCCACGCTTCAGCTACGATATCGGTGCAACCCAAGGCAGATTGAAGTTGATCTTTTGTGAGCATGGAAGAACTCCTAATCGGCCCTGACCGGGGCAAGTTTCCTTGCCCCGGATCTTGCAGTCAAGCCGCTTTGGCGACAGGTGCCGGTTCTACAGGAGCCGCCGTCGTAGCAACAGCTGGAGCAGCCGCAACAGAGGCCGGAGGCAGATTCGCTTCTGGAATCTTCGCAGCATACTGCGGATCGAGATTATCCAGAGCAGCTTGATGAGCACGGATGTTGTCGCTTAGGCCATGCAGGTACTCCAGCACTTGCGCATCAGACATTGTGCCGATCTGTGCCAGTTGATACACGCTGTTCATGATGTTCAGGGCAGCGGGAACCTGCAGTGCAGCAAGAGCAGCCTTTCCTGCCGCCCCACTGACAGCTTGAGCGTTCTGTGCTAGGGTAGCACCTGCCACTACACCTAGAGCCGCACCTGCTTGACTCGACAGTGTAGCCAGGACCTGTTGACTAGCCGCTGAGGCCAGATCAGATGCCGATGCTTGAGGAGCTGGGGTATTCGACATTGTGAATTCTCCTAGATAGTCTGGTAGTTGATCGATTACTTCGACGGTGGCGCAACTTTCAAGGCTTGCGGGTTCTTCTGCACGTACTGCAGGCCCTCCTGAAGCACCCCACTCGTGACCGCGTTGGTCAACTGCTGAGTCACTTGAACCATGTTCGCCGGTGGCGTTCCCTGCTCGCAAATCGGAGTGAACTGATGCGAGACCAGAATCGCTTGATCCACTTGAATTTTGTTCGCTACCCCGACGTTCCCCAGCAGAATTGCTCCCTGCAGGGCTAGATCGTAGTTCGTGCAAGCCATCGCAAACTGCTGCGTCGGAGTCAGAGGCTTCAGTTGAAGTCCAGACAGACCCGCGCAGCCTGTCAGGGCCATCGACCCCGCTGCTAGAGCCAGAAAGGCTACTCGCTTCACAATCCTCTTCATGTTGCTTCTCCACTTTTGCTGTCGCTGACGTTTTTCGGATTCACGATATTCAAGGCCGTCAGCGCCACCAGAATATCGGCTACAAACACAGACATCTGAGCAAAGCCCAGATACACGAGATAACCAAGCATCCCTAGACAGGCTCCCGCCGCTAGTGCCTTGATAGCTGTAATCTCCCAGTCTACCTTTGTTCGGTTGACTAAGTGAACCGCTCCGATACCAGCATAGGCCGATTGAATGCCTGCAACTAGCAGCGCGAGGTTGCCCACGTTTTCCGGATCTTTCGGGGTGTGTTGGGCAATGTAGATCACGATGAAAGACCACAGCCCTATCAGCAGAGCGCCCATTACTAACCGGGCTAGTGCTGAGTAGACTGCGGACTTGTCTTCAGGTGGATTCACGCTCATGAGTCTCTCCAGATGAAAGAGCTACGTCGTGTGGTTGTTTTTCACCTACGTACTTTGGCAGCAGGTGATTGAGTTCGTACAAAACTCGATCTACAGTGATGTTGATTGGTTGATCGTGAATGTGATGTGCTACATCATTAGGATTGCTAACCCAAGGATAGGGCAGGCAACCTGGATATAACAGCAGATGTGGCGTCTTGGCTGCAGACACTAGATGCGAGATACCGTTGTCGAGAGTGATGCACAGTTTGGCGCGCTCGATAAGGTCCATCAATGCACCCAACTTCGAGCCGTAAACCCCCTTCACTTGGGTTTCATCTTCACCCTGCGTGTCATGCACGGCTTGAAGGAAAACTTGCGCAGTGTCCGTGTTAGCATCTTCCTGTCCACCTACAACAAGAACTCGGTATCCTTCTTCGGTCAGACGCCGCACGACAGCATACCAACGATCATCGTACCACTTCTTGTTGTGGTTGTGATCACTGCGAGAGAATGGCGAAATCAGAATGTCGAAATCTATACCAGCTATCTTCTCTTTCTTTTGGTACTCGATAGGAGGCACTTCGGTAGGGATTGTCAGATTTAGACAGGAGAAGTACCCCTGACGCATGTGGTGCGTGTACACAAACCGATTGAATACAGGGCCGGCCTCCATCACGTAGTCTGGTTTCTCGGGCCGTTCCGTAAGTAGCTTGATTTTGGGGTTCGCGGAGAGTAGTTCTTGAACTGCCTTGTTTTCCATCCACAACGCAATGCCGTCTTTTTCTTCCGCTGCTTTGGTTTGAATCGCTGGAAACGCGCACACTGAATCGCCTAGCAATCCGCTTAGATGTGAGATTGTTTTCATGGTACGTCCTTGTTTGTAGTTTACCATACAACGGCTTGAACAGCGGCTGCTGTGGTTGCAGCACGTACCGCCGCCTTTTGAGTCTGCAAGTGCTGAAACGCAGTCCAGCCTTGCATATAAATAGCGGTAGCTAACCCTTGCAGATCCGCATAGGTGAATGGCACCTGAGTGTTGTCTGCAGCTACCCAATAGAACCCTGCAGGAGTAGCTGCTGTTTTCTGCAGGGCTAGCATGGAATCTTGAAGATTCCCAAGACTGACTGGATCTGCTTGATATGTCTGGGTTACCCCGCCTGTCGTGGTATAGCCAACAGTGCTGGATATAGCAGTTTGATACGCCTCAGTCAAAATAGCGATCTGTTTTGTTTGAAGGTCTGTCAGTGCTACTGGAGTAGGTGTGTTTCCTAGACTCAACCAGTTCTGATACTCTATCCAATCTATGTTAGCAGAGTCTTCCGGTATGACTGCCCCATCGCTTCGAAGTACGGCATTGCTGTTATCAAGCAGGGTGTACGTGATAGGGTTAGACATAAATTACAACTCCGCATTGAATGCCAGATTTTGGCCGGATGTAGTGGTTTGATAGAAGTAAGTCCCATATGTACTAGGAGCTACTAACGTAAAACCAGCCCCTCCCCCGCTTACTGTGGGTGCAGCTCTCATAGTCGTCGGGTATGTAATGCCCGTAACTGCTACGCCGCTAACAAGGGCACCTACATACCAAGAGGTCGATAGATAGTACCTTTGGCATAGAGCGTATTCTACACTGAGCGGTCTAAACTCAAACGGGCTAAGCGTAGAACCAGCCTCTAGCTGAGCGCCTGCTATAATTACGTTATCTCCATTGACCGCTGTAAAACTACAACTAAAGGCAAGCTGTAATCCGTTTGCCGCCGCTGCCGGTAGAGACGGAATTGTGGCAGAGTAACGTGTTAGAGTGCTGTTGACGGTGAAAGCACCAGAGGCAATCGTTGTCGAGGTTGAAAAGTTGTCAGCACTACCCGCGTAGCTTAACGTCCAACTTACAGAAGTTATGCCAACAGCGGAGATATAAGCACTTATAGTTACCGCACCACCTACTAAATCAAATGAGTTTAACGATTCGATTCTTTGGTAGACGGAAGGATTTAAAGGAGCTGATGCCGAAGAAGCTACCTGAAGTCCGTACTTAAACAGGGATCCACTTAAGGTTGCCTGAGTGACTGGTACTGTCGTACCTGCCCCTGGAGAAACAATCCAACGATCTACCGTATATGTAGCAGTAGGTCCTATGGTAAAGACTGTACCACGCTGAGCAATAGCAAAAGTGCCGTTGATTAACCGGTTGACTGAGTTGAATCCAGTAATCCCCGTAGCACCTTGAGGACCGGTTGCTCCAGTAGGTCCTGTAGGTCCGGTAGATCCTGTAGCACCTTGGGGTCCCGTAGGTCC
>JAEHJW020008921.1_pt1 | contig 24395 bp, 31 predicted proteins | sample 9271431 | NCBI WGS metagenome assembly JAEHJW02 | reverse complement strand
TTACCAGAGCGCGACGATGTTTGTGGCAGTTGTCCCTGTGGCATTCACTCGGCTCACACTTAGCCAATACCAGCCTACGGGTATTAAAGCAAATACCACAGTGCTTCCACTGCCGTTCATGACAACGGATAGATTACCCGTGGCTCCTACATATAACGCAATTGTTGCTTGCGCAAGATTCACGGTATCGCTGGGAGTCACCGCCACCGCATTGGCGGCGGAGGCCATGGGGGTTATTTGCTGAGGAATGGGTAGAACAGACATTGCTTTATCCTTGCGTGATGGTCACGGCAGTGGTTGCGATGGAAAAATAGCCTTCTGAATCGCTGTCTATGATGGTCTCTCCGGTCACTGGACTTACTGAGTTACCATTGATGGTAACCGTCCAGTTGTATTTGATGATATTGGTAGCCGGAAGTATGGACGCGACAGCATTCTGGAAGGCGGTATTCAAGTCCTGAAGATTCAAAGGAGCGCCTACGGAGATGGCATTCACCACATCCGCCAATGGCTGCGGCGCCAGTTGAGCCACCGCCGCGCTTTGGGCGAAGTTTGGAAGGTCAGTATTCCAGGTAAGCCCCAGTGTAACCACTTGCTCCACGGGCGTTACGAACACAATCTGGTACGTGTCCGGGTAATCGTTCAGCGTCACCGTGACATTGTTGGACGGATGCGCACTCGATGAAAGTAATGTGGCTGGATTGAATACCGATTGAAAGATGGCATTAGCTATCTGGTAGTTATCTCCGCCTCCGCACAGCACTTCGATTCCGGTTCCGAGTGTTGCAATGACTCCAACTTCTCGCGCCACTACCCCCGGAAGATTTTGTAACTGGGTTTTGAGATACCGTGGCATCCCTTGAGAGGCTGCCAGACCCGCCTGCAATACCCGAGTTCGATAGGACTCCTCGGTTTCTGAGCTTCCGCCGGGAGTTCCTGCCGTTGGATTGTTCACTGACAGGGTGATGGCCGATGGTACGGAGGTAACGATCTGGGTTACGGTATTGATGGGCACAGCCCATGAGCCCTGCTGTACCGCAATAGCGGTCAGGGATGCAGAGGTTCCACCTGACCCTATGACTCCACCGTCCTGAATCTGATAGATATTTGTTCCATCGGATACCTGGAATCCTACATTGATTACGAACCCTACTGTTCCGGTGAAAACTACGTTTACGGAGGTATTACTGGCCAGTCCAGGCGTAAGTCCGAACATCTGACCAAGCTGATTCAATACGAAGGCATTTGCACCGGATGCCGTCATGGCATTGACCAATTCCACACGGGCCCGATCAATCAGAACCATCGCGCCTACGTCCGTACTGGACACGTCCTCAATCAATGAGGCCGGAAGGTTGGCCGTATATCCCGGATTGGTTGCCGCCACGGCAGCAAGCAGTTGAGACAGGATGGATGCCGGCATTTGAGGCTGCAAGCCTTGACTGGTTATGACTACTGGAAAATTGAATGCCATTATTGTGGAACCTGTATCTGAGTATCGAATTTGATTCCGTTATGCGTAATCACGTTCACCTGATAGGTTGGCGGATTTATTGACGTTCTGGCAATGGTCAGGGACGCGAAATACACCGCAAACTGCTGCTGTATCAGAGATACATAGTAGTCCGGGAATATCTGCTGAATGATGGACTGTTGAGCAGGTATTCCGAAATTCGCGTAGAACGGCGACTCTCCCAGATTCAATTTAAGCACTTGCAGTAGCGTTGTCAGATATATCTGATCGTTCAATCCATTGGGATCGGTTATAACCTCAACCCATACTGTAGGCTGACCATTTGATCCCGGAACACGCCCATAAGTTCTCATACCGGCGGCCCGCTGTCTCCGGAACCCGTGGTAACACCGCTGTGAATATGCGTGGCAAACACGATCCCGTCAATAGCCACACCTGAACTGCTAATAGTTATAGTATGTCCAAATGCTTTCAAGGTTATTCCTGTTGAGTTAATTTCCAATGAATTGCTTCCTACTTGCGCCGTATAGGTGGTCTGTGCGGTTTCCGTTATGTTGGATGGTGTCAGAGTAAATATCGATTGTGATTTGCTATCCCTCAGTACCACTCCATTCGGACCGTAAATGGTAACGGCCTGTGTGTCTACAATGGACCAGTTGGCATTGCCGACAGGAAAGAAAACCAGATTGGTTAGGTTGGGTTCCCGCCGCATGACGGCTGAGCCAGTACCTAATCCGGTCATCTGTCCTATGTACACGTCACACGGAAAACACACCCCCTTGTCGCCCACTTGCACCGGATAACGGATATATTCCGGACCGAACAACGGCATCTTCACTACCGGCAGTGTGAGAGGCAATCCATTGTCTCCCTGCACCTCGAAATTCACGCCTACGATGGAACCGGATACGGTCTTGACCGTTCCGGGAAGAGCTTTACCGAGCTGTTCTATCTGCTGATAAACTATAGTCTCAATCAGCGTAGGCAGAGTTCGGGCTAAAGGGATTTTCAGGTAGCTCATGAAACATTCGCGTAGGAATAGAGTTCAGCAGGCAACTGGAATCCCAATTCCCCGATGAAACTCGCCTTAAATTCCGTTCTCCATGACGTAGCATCCGCCTGTCTGAAGTTCCCATAGTGGTGAACTTCCTTGACCAGAAAAGTTCCGTCAAACGAGGATTTATTCACGGACGGAGACTGCGGAAAAGCCGCTGTAGGAGTAGTCAGTGCATAAGGTGGATAAATTCCCTTGGGAAACACGACTGCATCGCCTATGGTTATGTCAGAACGCATGACCGTCGCAAACTGTACCGACACCGGATCAATCCAGGTTGGCTGACCAATGAGATCAGGGAAATTCAAATTGATTACGGACTGTTCCGAATTGCTATCGAAAATATATATAGTGTCCCCGTTCATCGCCATCTGCACACCGGAGTAACTCGACGTGGCGGTGTTGTCCGTAATCATCTTTGCAAAGGTGGTCAAGTCTGGATAATGACCCGATATATCATGACCGATGGATGGAGCACTGCTGCTGTTATCTATGACCACACCCGCACCAAAGGCCGTTTGCAATGCGGTGGTAATCGCGTTGATAAGAGGCGTATTGGCCTTGTAATCGAACGGAATATCCGCGTATTTGTACGGGATGATGTACTTACTCGACAATACCAGATCAAGGTATTGATTGACGCCTTCCCAGTTTCCGTATCCCTGGAATATCTGCCCAGAGATGATCTGTCCACTTGGCGTTTGATTTAGATTATAGGGCGGCAACATGCCGGCGTTTATCTGTATCCCATAACCAGACAAATTAGATGCCTGAGACAGAGCGGATAATCCCACTCCCCATACCCGGACTTGCGATCCAAATGCGAACGATGATAGAGCGAAAGTGGGTATATCCAGCTCCACATTCAGAGCCCCCGGTATCAACACCTCATATTGATCGTGACTGGTCCACGTGGTTTTGGCCAGTGGGTCATCCATAAATCTCTTATTTGAGTCATTGAAAGTTACTGTGTTGTTTGTGTTTAGATTCACGACCCGTATGGAATAGTATCTCATGGCAGTGTAGCGAACTGAGAGGTATTAGCGTAGTACACCAAGGCCGACGGCGCTAACAGTCCAGAGCATAAATCCACAATCCCCCCGAAATATCCCGCCGTCACCTGCTGACCTGGATCAGTAGTCAGTGAATAGGTTAGCGTGGATGGACCTGTTACAGCGCATTGATATACTCCATTATACGCATCGGGATTATTTCCGGTGAGCGCAAGATTTACCAGAGTTCCAATCTTGAGAAAATGCGGACTGTCCGCTTCTATCGTTACGGTATTCCCGGACCAGGAGATGGAATTTATCGGGTGCGTGTCATCGCTGCTGACTACTGCGGTTGCGATAATCAGGTTATTGTTGGCATCGTACAGGTTCAGATACCACCTCTGCCCAAACACGTTCCAGGTGATATTGGCCGTGTAGGTATTTCCGTTCAACACCGGATTGAACGTGATATTCTGGCCGATGGCCGGAGTGAACGGATACAGGATCACAAAGAACCTACCAGTCCGCCAGCTACTCCCAGCACGGATTGACCGGCCTGCTGAGCGATCTGGAACGGAGAGGCAACGATGGTACTCAGTCCAGACCAGCTCAGAGCAGAACCGGAAGCCACTCCGGGATTAACCTCGTTGGTAAACACATTCATGAGGGAATTCTCAATACTCGATGCCTGCGCTGCCGTCACCAAAGGCTGCATGAAATCCAATCTCCACTGAATTTGTGATTGCTTGGAGTTCTCTCCAGACACGTCCACCATCGCCGTCATCAGGCAATTTTGATACACGTAAGACGGTGTGACGATGGTATACAGTCCGCCTGTGGTGTTATGCAGAGAGAGTGCCTTTTGCAACGCGCTCATGATCGCCAGCTTGAAATAGACTCCCAAAGTCTGACGCGCAGGACACGTCATCAACATGGATATATGCAACGGTTCAGCGATGATCGAGTTTGCCGCCACCGCCGAGTTTGCAAACGGATAAGTCGCAACCTGATTGCTTTGCAGCATGTTGCCTGACAACGGCTTGTAATGCGCAAAGAAATCATCCAAGTTCAGATCAATGTTACCGCTTATCAGTCCATTAGCGAAGTTTGCCGCCTCGGTAATGGCGATGATCGGAAGTAAGCCACCTGGTATAGAGGTTGCAATGCCCTGGGTTAATATGATCGGAGATATTTCAAACCCTAGTTTATAAAGATCGTAGCCTATGCCGGCGGCCATGATCAGTGACCGGAATTGATCGCGCGGTAGAAATCGGCTCCCGTTCCGGACTGATGAACCACTTTAACCGTGACTTCCGGTTTCAGGTAGAAGGCTATTTGACCGGGAGTGAATTTGTTTCCAAAAAGGTCCGTGGTTGGAGTGGGAAGTCCAAGTTTCTTGTCCATCTGGAAAATGCTTCTCCAGTACTGCGTGTCATTATTTACATCTCCCTTCCCTCTTTCTTTTGACAGATATTTCAGCAGTGAATGAACTTCAGGATATCCCGTGGCATAAGAAAGTATTTTGAAAAACAATCCTACGCGTTTCATGGTTTCATCAAATCCTTTTACATCATCCCCGAAATTCTTGATGGACTGAGTAAACCCACCGGAAGATATGTAATTGGTGAACTTGTCCAAGGCTCCAGACAAATCCGATATGGCTTTCTTGGCGAGGGGACTTTTCAGCAACGTGGTTAAATCCCTTCCCGCCGCATTGATGAATTTGTCTATATGCGGCATCAGCGGGACTAGGTCGTTTTTGAGCGTGACGCCTAGATTTTTGAAGGTGGAATTGAATACCCTCAACGCCGCCGTCCACTGCGCGCTATCGCTAAGGTGCGCCGCATGGGATTCCAGAATTCCTCGCTTGGTAAGGGCTTCCTGATGCTCCCGCGTGCGGGATTGCAGCAACATCAAGTCGCCTTCATCAAAGCCAGCCGCTCTCAGGGGTTGGCCATACTGTTGCATGAGCAAACCCTTGAAGGCTTCATTCGGCGCTTCGTGCATCCTGCGCTGAATAGCCAGCAGCGCATTATTTGCCACCGCAAACGGTCCACCAGCAGTCGAGAATCCAAACATTTTGGCCAGCACGTTCATGGGCTGTCCGGGAGTCGTAGCCAGATTAGCCGCCGCCAGGATGGCATCTGGATTGGACAGGTGGCTGCCCTCGAATTGCTTGAATCCGAACCTCTGACCCGTAGTGGTGCCGGTGCGTTGAGCAAAACTCCGTGATTCATCAGCGGATTTGGCCATATCCCGCAGACCAAACAGGCTGGCGATTCCGAACCCAAGCGTTCCCAGCCCAACCCCTACCCCCATTTCCGTCAACAGCTTGGCGATGCCGGTGACATTGCGGAATACTCCGGTAGTTCTTCGATGGATGGTATTCCAAAGCGAAGTCTGCCGGTGAAGGGTTTGATTGGCCTGATTCGATGAGGTGCCGATTTCCTTGTGCAGATGATTCTGAGCCAGCAGCGCCGCCGTCATCGTCTGGAAATCATCTGCGTTCTTCTTGGTGGAAGCGCCTACTTTCTTCCACGCTCCCGGCATCTTGTCCAGGGTGGACTTGTATTTGTTGAATAGGTCGCTGAACCGCTTGAACTGCTCATCGTTGACATCTATGTCAATGACAGACTTCACAGCCACGTTACACTCCTACATGCGCAAATTGTACCGGTTTCGGTACTCTTGCGCGGTCTGCCATTGGAAATCTTCCGATTCATCCGAGAATATATGGAACCCTTCCGTTACGGTCCAATCGAGAATATCCCCGATCAAGCAGCCGCTTTTCCAGAATTGTCTTTTGCAATCAACATCTGCAAAGAATCTCTGAACTCCGTACAATTCAATGACTCGATGCGCGCACCCCACAAACCCGCTGCGTCCGAGATGATCCTTTCCCTGTCGGTTTTCTTGTGCATGAGCCAAGTCAGCGTAAAAAAAACAATGGCGTTTTCCACCTCCGAAGCATCGTCCTTGTCAATGATTTTTTTGGATATGGCTTTTTTTGGATATGGCCTCTTCCAGAGGGATCATGCTCCAGCCTGAATCAGTCGGAGCGAACACGTTACAAAGCCGGCGGATTTCCGCCATAAATCCCTGCTTGACATCGTCCCATTGCCCTAGGGCTTCGGATACTTGCTTGAGCATCTTTGCCGCCACTCTAGGGCCTGCCACAGCGCCCAGACCTTCCGTGTAAATAGATGAAAATGTCTTGGCGATGGGAAGAAAATAGGTATCGAATACTTCGGTCTCTACGGGCGTGGCATGCGCGTAGAGTGTTTTATCGCCCTGTTCAATGGGTATGACAAGGTGTAACTTTCGATTGATACGAACTGTCATGGTGCCTCCCGGACAGTACCGTTATGTGGTGACGATCAGCTATCGTATAGGCTTGAGTTCACCAGGTAATAACCTTTAACAGTGACTGCGAATTCCGCATCCGCTCCACTAAAATTCAGCTCTCGGACGCTTTCAATCGCGCAGTTCACAATGTCATAGGCTGGCAGAGCCACGGAATCGGGACGCACAACGCCATTGCCTAGCAATGCCGAGGTTTCCATCTGCGATTTGTACTGACTGGAAAGCGCCTGGGTTTTGAGCAGATGAATGGTCAGCGTTATCATCTGGTACGGTTCCGGCGACGTTACTGCGCCCGTCAGCGTATTGATAAACATCGTGGATTCACCATCCAGCGCAAGCCGTATGCCATCCTTCCCCAGATAAGACGCAGTCACATTCAGGTTTGGATTGTCATTCCATATCACGCTCGCACGAAGCCGGTTGAGTGTGCCCTGAGTAATTAGAGGGTTTGCCATGTCACATCACCTTATTGGGTTAGGAAGTCCGTAACGTTCACATTGAACGTGATGGCCTTGAATCCTCTGGCCGGAATGTAGTAAGCAGACAGGCCGTTGTAAATTCCGGATTGGTAGTTAGTGGGATTGGCTGTGGTGTAGGTCAGGAACGGAATTGCATTTACCACGTCCTGTCCAATGAACGTTCCGGCATCCACCTGCTGTTGGAATGTGGTGGCATCCAATCCTGTACGGGCTACCGAACCAATCGCCATGCCATCCGTGATGGCCGTCTGGATCGTGGCCACGGATACATCCTGCAAACGATTGATTCCATCCTGGGTGTAATACAGAGGGTTGATGGGATTGTTGCTGCCGTTGATGATGGCATTGGAAATATTCAGATCCAGGTAGATCTGAAACCAGTCCACGGAATACCAGTAGCTGAAATCATTACCATCAGCCGTAGTACCCCAGAATAGAATGGTATTGGTCAGGCCACCCTCGGCACCCGTGCCGATATAGTTGATATTGGCGGCTTTCAGGCTGGCAAGTTGTGTGGCATTCCCAACCGTCGGATAAGCGGTTACTCCATACATGAACGAGAATGCAAACGGAGTTACTCGGTTGGTACCGGATGGATTGTAACTAAGGGCCTTCCAGAATGGACCTGCAAGAGAGAATTCCGTGAGAGGAATCGCTGGTGCTTCCACCAATGGCACCACATCCTTCATCAATGCCGTGTAATCGGTATAGGTTCCAGTCGTGGTAGTGGTGAAGAAATAGGTTTTTGAAGTGGTACTCTCAAAATTCGCCAGGAAGGCCAAATAAGCAGAATTCCCATCCCATGCGCGCGGCACAAGATAGGAATAGATGGTATTGGGATTGGCGGTGATGAAAGTCTGAAGGTTGCTGACTCCGGTAGTGGCCGTGCTCGCGCCCAGTTCCAGAACATACACTGACTGCTGTGACCCTTGGGCAAAGAAGGTCGTGGCCATTGCATTCAGTACATCGGATACCGTGTAAGTTCCAGCAGCGGTTTCCGTACCCGGATTGGTGGCCAGCGCATACGTGAACGTATCCGTTCCGGTGATCGTCGCCAGATATTGTCCGTTGTATCCGCTGGGCGTAGCGCCGGCAATCGTGATCGGGTAGCTCTTGCCACTCTCAAACGTTACTGGCAATGCGGCCGTAGTAGTGGCTGTAACCGTTCCAGAGGCCCACGTTAGGGATGTCAATGCCAGCGGAGCCGCCAGGATATTGGTCAAATCCTGCATCTGGGTTATCAGAGTAAGAGTCTGAGCCGCTTTCGTGGTGGCTCCCTGCGATATAAAAGCGCCAGTCTGCTGTAATGTTGCCGGTGCAGGAGCCGCTGAGACGGATACATTAACCGTCACTATCTGATTAGCCATGTCTGGCTCCTATTAGGTGTAAGTCAGCGTGAATTGTCCGCCCGTAGTCACGGCTGATACGGTAATTCCGGATACGCATTTGACACCCAGATCAATGACCTCACCGACTGTCAGACTGCTGAATAGAATCGTAATCACCTGGTTGGCGGTTGTAGCTCCGCCCGTAGTGGTGGTGTCATTGATGGTAATGCTACCGGCGGTACCGGCAACAACCACAATCAGCTTGCCAACGGTTCCTGGAGTGGCTTTGATAACACCCGCCGCAGTCAGGTTTAACTTGGTGTTCGCATAGGGATAGGTTTGTACAGGAATCGGGCCTTGAGGCATTGTAGTCTCCAATAAGTTAGGAATTACACATACACTCCGATGTTAACCGTGATCCCAGCCTGTTCTATAAGCTGAAATGCCACGGTTAAGGATCGGGACTGATAGTAAGAAACTTCAATATCCATCGTCTTTTTCATGGCGATGGTTCTAAGTTCCGGCTGCGGTCTTCGGTCATCGTAGAACACGGGCGCATTCGTGATGCCGAAATTATCCGTATCCATCGAGTATTGATTGATGCAGTCCTGGAAATCAAGGCACTCGTTATTTTGCAAACCATACATCGTGATAGTGACGTAATCCCTGCACAGTTGCGTATGCGGTCCCATAGGACCACGCAACGGTATGGCTTGCAAAATTTCGGTTCGCTTGATGTCAATGGCTCCATACGGAGGAGCCAGATTATCTGCAATCAAATAGGCTGGATACAGTGGGATGCTGTTGCTCAACCCGGTATAACTCGTCGGGTCGTAGTTGTTCAGTTGCAGCCAGAATGGAATCGAGTTGGACACCACGGCTCGCGTGAAATCAATCGTTACCGGAGGGTCCAGTAACTGGCTCTGCATCGCCGGATAAATCCGTTCTCCAACGTAGTGCCAGATTCCTGCTTGGTAATAGAATCCGGTCTGTTTGGCAAATGCAAACCGAAGATTGTTACCCGTATCTCCGGTGCTGCCTATCCATATGGTATTTTCCGGAGATTCGCTGAACTCCGTGACCTTACCTTCTGAGGTGAAGATCATCATGGCTTTACCAATCACTTCATCCGGATTCTGCTCGGTTTCCTGAGAGACGTGCAGCGATCCAGTGAATGTCTGTGTGATGCCTGGAACCCAGTACACATATCCGTCCAGCGGCAGAATCTTCTTGGTGTACTGCGTGAACGTTATCTCATTATTCAGGTCCAGAGCATCCACGCCTTGCTGAAGCGCGGCGAAGAGTTGCTGCGTACTTGTGAGTTCAGAGGCCGTAGTCATCAGTTTCCCCTATTAGAATCCTGAAATCCACGCTCTGAATGACGCCTGATAGAGTCCGCTGTCAATGAACGAAGGGCGGCGCGGATTGGATTTCCGGTAAGGATGCGCAAGCCGGTGATTGACTCCCTTCAAAGCGGCTTTAGTTGGAGTCCCCGGTATTCCTACACGCTCAGCCTGTTTGCTGGACAAGAACTTTTTGAACCGAGCCTGAGTCCTGCTCATGGAACCGTTGAAAATGTCCTGACTTGGGGTGTTTCTGCTGAGCAATCCGCCCAGGTAATCGTTCAGATTCCTCACCAAGTCATCGGCGGTTTGTTGTCCATGCGTATCCCAGAATGCCTGCATCACGCCGTATTTTGATTCCAGTATCTCCGCCACATCTCCGGTCGTTGATCTTCGGCTATTATCGTAGGACTGGACCAGGACTCCTAAATGCAGCTTCAAGTCAGTCCCCAGAGCGTGGTGCCCCATTTCTGGGCAATCTCGATGTACTGGCGACCCCAAGGGGTTTTTATCATCTGAAGATCGGACAGCATGAGATTTTTAAGCTGGTCCGGATTCAACAAAGACACGGAAGTCCCGTTATCCGAAGTGCTGGATACCACGCCGCCGGAGAAAGTGCTTAGCTTCAAATTACTTCTCAGAGTGCTGAAGAAAGTCTGTCCGGTTTGATCCGGAGCATAGTTCACCAACCTATCGGCTGCGAAGTTATACACGGCCAGCACGTAGTAATCCGGACTGGCCACGGACAGGCTATCGTTTACAGAATCTTCCGCGAGCTGCAAGGACGTTCCGATTACCGTTGCATTTGCTGTGGTATTGACCGTGGGCACAACATTCCCAGCTATCAATCCCGTGACCGGCTCTGTCCAGTTTGTCCCGATGGCGACATTGGACACTTGCAGCGTCTCGGTGCCTGTTGCCGTGCTGACGTAGGCATTCCATCCGGTCGCATTCGTTGCGGAAGCCGGAGATGTAATGGTCAGCAGGTTGTTGGCACTGACTGCTAAACTCGCCTCTGGACTTGGAAGTGTTTCGCCGGTAGCCGACACATAGGTATAGACAACATAATACGTCGCTGCGCCCAGCGCACCGCCAACCGATTGCGACAGTACAGGCGCAATAGTTGGATTGGCTACCGCTATCGGAAGCTCTGTCTGCGGTATGCCCACCACGTTGTAGAGGAAATTAACGTAATCACTCTGCGTCGGCGGATAAGCGTACACGCATCACCTAGCGATGCAGCCTCAGAGTCGAGCGGTCTTCTTTCCCTTTATGCCGGGGAGTAATGGAATCCCTTGGCACTACCTCAACACCCTCCGCGAATTTCGCATCCTGGCCTGGCCTAGCCTGCTCCACCACCTCGACGGAGAGTCTATTGAGAGGCCCAAGACGAGGATTAGCGGTGGTCTCGTTGACAGAGCTGGCCACAGCGGAATTTTTCAGGTTTTCCTTTGCAATCGCATTCAAAACAATATCATTGTGCTCAAATGCCATTTTGATACCGTCCAGTGACACGGGATCACCAACGGAATAACACAACCCAACATAATGCGGAGTGGCTTTCACTTCCTTTTCGGTAATCATTCCATATTGCCGATGATGGCTGATGATGGCGTTGATATCCGAATCGCTGAGCTTATCGGCTCCAATCAGTTTTTGTTCACCCGGACCGAGTTTAATCGGCGCGGCCATCTGTTTGGATTCCGGTAACCGGTAAATGAACATGTGGGTTTGTTTAGTGCAGTTTGCGACGTACAGTTTCATGTTGCCTCCAGGAAACTTACAGTTTTAGTAAGTCATTGAAATGACGTTGATCGCTTCCGGACGTATGCCCCATCCGCTGGTGATACGCATCTCGGACAGGACATCCACGGCACCACCCGGAATAGGCGTGGTGATCTCCATCGGAGCCGCCATGTCGCAATAGGCCAGCGTGGTGGCTGCAATGCTCGGAGTGAGTTTTGCGAACTCGTTGGTGCTGAATGCGGCCTGGTTTGGATTCTCGACTTCCGGCATGACCAGCAATACGGCATCCGCGCCACCGGCACCTTGCGCGATCAGGGTATCGTCATAACCCCATTCGATGGTGTCGCCGTTCATCGCAGCCACGTCTTTCACGACACCAGCCGTTGAAGTTGAGCCTGCGCCCTCTCGCATATACTGCACGAGCTGGACGATATTCTGGTACTCGAAAGCACCCAGCACACGCTGCGGACCCAACACCACGAAGCGGCGAGGAATACCGAGCTGATTGGTAGCCGTCTTGAGCGCCTGAATCTGGCTCAATAGGAAGAAAGCCATCTGGCCGTTGTCATAATTCTGGACAGTATCGTTGCCGTTGCTGTCCGGCGGAAGGTTTGTGGTGGTTGCGCCGCTGGCGTTGAGCAACCCTTCGCCATTGGCCGGATTCATACCGTACAGGATGGCGCTGCGGAACACCTGGAAATGAGCCTGCCGCATACCCAGACGGAATGTCTCGGTAACTGGCGCATCGAACATTCCCAGCGCCGCTGCATCATGGTGATCCCATTCCGCGCGGCAACGCAGTAGATACGTTGGCGTGCTCGCCATATCCGCCACCACCGCCACAGACGGGATATTCTGGTAGGGCTGCTGACCGGCGGACATGACGGTGCGGATGTCCAGGCGTTTGATATACACGCCGAGGTCTTCCGATCCGATTTTAACCAGCGGTTCACCTGTCGCCAGCGCACGCATGGCATAGGAAAGCTGGTTGTACTGAAGGATGATCCCGGGTTCAACAAACGAAGGGCGCTGTTGAACCCATGAGGTGGTAATGTTAGCCATTGAAAATCACTCCTGGATGGATTTCAAATTAGATAAGGATTACGCAGGTTGAACCGTTGTTGGTCCAGTTCGCATACGGGCTGACGTAAGACACAACCTTACTGTTACCGACATTCGCCGAAAGCACTTTTACATTCAGCGCAGTAGTCGAGAAAGCGATCAGCACTTGATTGGTGAAGTCCCATGAAACCTGCTGGTTCACAGCGCCGGCTACTACGGCGGCGGCTAAGGCCGATGAGCAAGCCACCACGATTCTGGCATTGCTGCCAAACCGGAAGAAGTTCACCGCGCCATAGCTTCCTGAGGTCGGAACCCGCGACTGCGGGGTCATAATCATGGCGTTTCCCTGTGTGAACACACTGAATCCGGTCAGGTTCGAATAGCCAGTTGCGCGGGTAATGCTCGGTCCCAACGCTACGGCCTGAGCCGCCACGCCGGGAACCGATTCTGTGATCCCAACACCGCCCCACATGGGAAGGGTTTCGGAATTGGCCAGAAAACCACCGGCCAACTGGAACCGGACTGCCGGATCGTCTAGGAATGTGCCCTGCACATATCCCTGAGATTGGACCGAAAACGTACCAGGGAAATTGGTAGTCAGTGCCGGATTGAATGAAACCGCAGGAGTAGCCATGGAAAATGTCCTCTATGATAATTCGAGATTACGAACGGTTGCCGCTGTCGCGGTTAAACCCGACGATATTACGCCTGACCTGAGGCTGGAACGGACCCCAAGTGACGGATGCATCTCCGTAAAACTTGGTGATTTTCCGACCGGCGGAATCAGTGGTCACGACTGCGCGAAGGGTGCCTTTGCCGTCATTGACGGGATGTTTGGCCACATGCTCGGCATCCGCCAGTACCTGCCGCTCGATATTGTCCAGAGCGGCTGAGTCGTTGATCTTGCTGATGTCCACGCCTTTCCAGGCCGGCGAATGATCCTGTACTTTACGCAGCAATCTGCGGCGGTATTGGAGCAGTGATTCTCCGGTCTGCCAGCGAGGCGTCACCTGTCCGAACATCTGCGACACGCTGTCATGACGAACCTGGACATCCACGAACGCCTGCCGATCCTCTTCTTTCAATTCGACAGGGAGGCGCTTTTCGAGGTCAGCGATCTGTTGGCGAAGAGTGGTAACTTCGGAGTTTTGGGAGTCTTTGCGAACCGCATCTTCGCGCTTTTCCTTTTCGTCTTCATCTTCGTCTTCATCCTTGCGTTTGGCGTCCTTGCGCTTTTTATCCTTGCGGTCTTCTCTCTCTTCGCTGGCTTCTTTGCCTTCCGCTTCCTTTTCGCCTTCTTCTTTGGAGGAATCCTCACGTTCGGCTTTTGCCTCTTTTTCGGCATCTTCCTTTTTTTCTTCCTTGGGCTCTTCGGCATCCTTTTTGGCCTTGGATTCCAGAGCGTCCAAGCGCTTATGAAGCGAATCCAGATGCTTGAGAATGGTGTCAATCGCCTCGCCTTCCTTGCTGTTTTCCGGCATAGCGCCATCTTTCCGCTCTTTATCGTCAGCCATTTCAGTAACTCCAAAATAGGTGCCGTGCCGGCACGGTGAGTGAATAATCAGTTAATTCGTCGGTTCAAATCGTAAATCAAGCAATGTCTGGCAATCACAGGAAGAGCGGAGGGCTGTTCACTATCCGCCACTACGTTGGATTCAACTCCTTTCGGAGGACCATCCTTATCCCATACACCAAGATGGCATAGAGCCAAATGATCCAGAAGTTCAGGTTCGCCTTCTACCAGAATATGTTTCCCATCTTTAAGTTTTTTCTCATATCCGGGGTCTTTGATAAATACCACAGCGGGAGATGTGGATAGCTTTCCATCTGCGATCAACTGCTTGGCTGCCTCATCGTAAATTTTTGCCACCCCCCAAACTTCCTTGGCCGCTTCATCCAGATAGGGAAGCACAATCGTTCCAACGGCACGGTTTGCGAATTCTTTTGAATCCAGATTACCGCCTTTTGGATGATCCATGATGACCGGTAATCCATTGCAGCGTTCCAGGAAATCCTGATTCATGTAGATGGCCGGATCACGCCACACGAACTCATCCCGGGCGCTTCGATACGAAGCACCTGTGCCGGTGATCCGCATATTCACTAGCATGAAATCCCCAAAATACACCGGCGACGCCAGTTCCTTGTCGCGCACAGCCTTGGCAACATCCATTTCGTGCATGCTTGGGATGCTGAGAGTGGTCAGCAATCCGGGGTGCAATCCGCCTTCCTGGATGGCCTGTTCAGCCGGAACCCAGCGTGCGAGATCATGTTCTTTGTTCAACGTTGGCTTGAATTCATCGTCAACCGATGCGCCAAAGGTCGTGAAATCCACTCCGTCTTTTACGCGACGACTGAGCTGATGTAACGGCCCTTGATAATCGAATCCGGTTTCTTCCAATAGCTCTCGGCGCGCAGCCGACTCAACATCCTCGCCCTCTTCAATTCCGCCGGCGGGAACAGACCAGTAATGTCCTTCGTCCACACGGCGAGTGAGCAGGATATTTCCCTTGTTCGACGTAAGTAAAATGCCAGCGGCGCGTCGCAGTGGCGCTTGAACCTCTTCTGGCATGGCATTACTTTCCCTTCTCTTGAGCCACCTTTCCGGCTATCTTCGTGGCGTAGTTTTTCGAGTAGCCTTTGGCTTCGAGCTTTTCGACCAGTTCGTTGAACTTGGAATCCGCCTTAATGGAATCGAACGCCGCGCGCATCTTGTCATTAACCGAATCCACGCCGGTTATATTCCCCTTATTGCGTGAGGCATAGAACACGGATTCACCTTTCTTGGCTCCATATTCTTTCTGCATGCTGTGCAGAATTTCCTCACCTTTGGCTGTTAGTGGCATTTCCGGCCTCGTATTTTTTGATGCGTTCGGCAATCAGATCAAGAGAAGCTAAAGTTTTATTTGTCTTTGGCTTATCAGAATCCACGCGCAAATAAACCGGGCCCTTACCGACTTCCAAATACCGAAGTCTGACGGGCGTCAGCTTGACTATTTTTCGGTCCTTGCGTTTCATGCTGCCTTTCTCTCCGACGCCAGAAGTTTCTCAAGCCCTGCCTTGGTCAGCATGTCGCGCGGTATGTCGCGCAGAGAGTACAGGTAGGTGTAATAGCACCTGCAAAACGGCTCTTCGCCTGTCTGCACGATTTGATCCGTGAACGGTCCTTTGTCTTTCATCAACCCTTCGCGGATGGCCCAGTTTTCCCGTACCACGAAAGGTCGTTTGTGGCTGTCCAAATCGAACTGCTTGTGATCCTGCCGATAGTCATATCCGGCCTGGTGATAGTGGCTATTCCAGACTCCGGCAATCGCGCCGGCTTCCTCGGCTACCAGTTGATTAACCGCAGCTACCAGTTTATGTCCCTGATCGGTTATTACCCGGCGTTCCTCGAACGGCAGACTTGCAAATGCACGTTTCAGTTTTGGATCGAGGTCTTTGAACGTCTCGACACGGCTACCGCCCGTGGGTATCGAGCTGGCCCAGCCTGAGAATCTCTGCAAGGTTCGCTGTATGGACGCTTCCCGGTTCAGGCGTATCAGGCTAGCCGAAGACAGGATGCGTTTCTCAAGCTCTTTGCGGAGCACTGGCTTCAGGGTGTGCAGCGTGAACTGTGATATCCCATGATGCCGTTTCAGTAGCTTTTCATCGCGTACCGTGCGATGGAATACCGTGGATAGCTGATGGGTTAGCTTGCGGCGCAATTCACGCTCCGGCATCAAACTGCCATCTATCGTTTCGCGCAGCCGTCTCAGCCAGTATTCCAATCTCTCAGGGCTGTCATATCCGAACTTGATGAAATCCGCCACCGCTTCCCGCAGGGCGCCTAGCAGTCCAGTGCGGTTCATCCAAACCGTCCAAACCGCTTAGCCTCCGCTCCGGATGCGATGGGTTGATCCTGATTTTGTTCGCTGGCTGTCGGTTGGCTCATGATCCAATCTTCCAGCGCGTCCATGTCCAGTTCCAGCTCATGCGGGAACAGCTCTTTGTTGGTGGAAAGATTGTCCAGTGCCCACTGCATCGCTTTTGCCTTATTCGCCGGGTCCAGTTCCGGAAGCAGCGTTTGCAGGAAAGACACCACCGCCTCGAGCTTGGTTTGTTCGACCTTGATGGTTTCGGATTCGGGCTCCGTCAGCAGCGACGGCCAAGTAGCCGCGTAATTATGCCGCCATTCCGAGAAGGCATCCTCGAATGTGCGTCCCTGGAAAGTCTCCGGATATTGGTTTTGCAATCGCGCGTAGAACTCCGGGTTCCAGGCGCAGTGCATGACGATGTTCTCGACGAAAGTGTATGCTGGTTCCATGTCCTTGCGCACCTTGTCAATGTACTTGGCGATGTTCTTTGCGTCTTCGCTGCCTTCCCCGAATCCGCTTACCAGCGTCTCGTTATCCAGCAGCTTGGCCGGCATTTCGGCGGCAGACGCGATGTCCTTGATGATGTTGGTGCGGCTATAGGTGCCGGCATTGTCCACGTTCATCATGTTGAGAGTCTGGATATCCTCCGTGATATCCACCGTCAAGACCTGTCCCGTCTGCGCCTCTTTGACGAACTGTCGTTTGATAGAGGCCAGTGCGCCGGCCACCTTGTCAATAACCGAGCCTGGGGATTTCTGTTTCGCAATCAGCACGCCCAGCTTGGTCTGGATCATGTCATTCGCCAGCATCGAGCGGATGAACGATTTAAGCGGGAACAATGCTCTCTGGTAAACCGATCGGCCGACGAATCCGAACGCCGACACCGTGTAGGAAATATACACCGGAGCTTCATTCATCATCACGCAGAACTTCGAGGGATGGAAAGTCATTCCCTGAGTACGAACCGTGACGGGTTTGTTGAATGTCCTATCGGTCGGATTCTGATTCAGCACCAACGATCCCGCCGTATTCAACGGGTCCAGCACCGTGAACCAGATGGTCTTTTTCCAGATTTCTTTCAGGTCCAGAGGTTTATCGGATTCAATATTCTCCATCCCCAACACTAACGAGGCGATGCCATAAACCCGTGACAGTCGCATCAAGTCCTGGATGTAGTAGTCGGCCTTAAGCTCTTTCCAGTGCTGATCGAATTCTTCAATTACTTCCGGCGGCGCATCCTGCACTACACGTTCTCTGCCTTGAGACATGGCAATCGTGATCGGCGTCTCGGCCATTTTCATGCCGAGAGGATGGAACAGGTAAATCAGTTTGCACAGCTCATAGTCCGGGTGACTACCCACTTGCACGTCATCGGCCATGAGGATGCTGGTCAGACTAGTGCCTAGATTCGAGGTAGTCACCAAGCTGCTGGTCGGCGTATCAAATGGGTCCATACTCAGAATCCCTCAGCATTGCCCAAACCAATTGCTACGCCGTAGGAAAATGTGTCCAATAAATCGTCTTCCCCCATGTCCTTGGTGCCGGCTCGGAAATCCAGTATCTGTGCCAGCAAGTGGTTTCGAGTGCGGCCTTTGTAAGTCACCACGCGCTCATAGGCCAGCTTAGTCATCTTTACCTTTCCGGAGTGGACATAGCCGGAGACGTTGATTGCCCGTTCAGCCTTGCCCATCGCGGTGAGTTTGGTGTCAATAGCGTGGACATTTTGCGAGAGTTTATCAGCTTGTTGCAGTAGCACAATGCCGGAGGATTTATCCTCAATCCACACGCCGGCATTTCCCAGCAATACCTCATTTTCTGCGGCCAATTCTTCCAGCCGTTGGAACACCGTTGGCAGCCAGTCAATCAGCAGCGCGCCTTCGATTTGCTTGATATCCCAATCCAGAATTGCCAGCGGCGGATCAAATACCGACGATTTGGCGAAATACGTAACCCCCACGCCATCGTTGGTTTTACCCGTCTTGGCCGCGCTATCCACTACCGCGTAGACGTAGTGGTAGCGTTTGGGCTTGCTTAACGGCAGGAAATTCCCGTTGCCGTCTGATACCAGCAAACTGTTTTCGCTGAAAAACGATCCTCCTATTGGGCGTGGGCGCTGCTCATAAAGAGATGCCCAATCCATGATGCCGATGACGGATTGGATTTGGTGCAGCACGTCCTCAGGATAGGCTTCAGTCCACAACGCATGCCCGGACTCATTCAACGCCGGAAATATTAGCTTGTCCCATTTATCGCCTGTGCCTTCAGCTTCTTCAATCATCAATTTACCGGCCAGGTCTTCAGTGTGCCAGCGAGTTTGTATTAGCACTATGGCCGCATCTGGAGCCAAGCGTGTATAGGCTACGGAAGTGTACCAATTCCACAGCGCCTTGCGATAGGTTTCGCTTTCAGCGGTGGCGCGATCCTTGATGGGATCGTCAATTAGGAATATATGCGCCCCGTGACCTGTGATGGATGTGCCAACGCCGGCGGCGAGGTAGCTTCCTCCGCCAGAGACATGCCATCTGTCTTTTGCCTGACTGTCTGCTGCAAGCGAAATGCCTTTGAACAGGCATTTGTATTCAGGCGAGTCCACGATGTTTCGCACATCGCGGCCAAACTCGCTGGCCAAGTCCAGATTATAACTTGCGCAAATCAACTCATGCGATGGATGGCGGCCTAAATACCACGACGGGAATCTGCGCGATGCCAACTCCGTCTTACCATGCCGTGGAGGCATCATGATCATCAGCCGCTTGATATCGCGGCGTTCGACCGCTTCTAGTTTCTCGGCAATAGCTCGATGCAATGCCGCTGGCCGATAATCCGGCTTGGTAAATTGCGTAAACCCTACTAATGTCTCGCGCGCATCCTTGCGCCGCTGCAACTCAATTTGGGCGTTCTTTGCTGCCTGCAGTGTTAAGTTCTGTGAGAGCATCGGTTATGGGTTGAGTGGCTATTAGAGCCAGCTCCTCGTCTGTGAAGTCGGTGAGCGAGTGTTTGACGTTCACAGTTCCGCTTACCTGCGATAGCTTGGGCAGATAGTATTGCAGGACTTTCAGGAATATCTCGCATTTCTTCTCTGGCTGCTCGATAGCGCGTAGCCATTCCATGAAATTGTCAACGTTCTCGTTGACAAAAATTTCCAGCGCCAATTTGACGTCTGTGGTGAGTTTTGCCATTGGGATTGCGTACGGAATAAAAAAGGCCGCGCTTAATGGGCGGCCAAGAGTTGTGGGCTATCTGTGAGGGGGCACAGTGTGCTGCCTTTATTACGGGCGCACGAAGCCCACGAGGGGAAAGATAGACCAGGTATTATCGGTTTGTCAAGCTTCCCGTTGAAATAAATTCAGCAGCCTAGCAGCAGCCTAGCAGCAGCCTAGCAGCAGCCTGATTTGGAGGGAGATATAACCCACGGCGCAATCCTGGCAGAATTGCAGATAAGCCGTCGCGTTCCGCTGCCCATATAGTTGCCACGCCATGCGCTGCTCAGTCATTCGGTAATCGGTTCTTTCCGGCACTACCCGCAAATGCCGGGCAATCAAGGCTCGGTATACCTCAGGCATAAACCGTTGTAGAGCCATCATAAATCGGTCAATTTCGTGGAAAATCGAGTTATCGGATTGGGTTTCCTCGGCGTATCCGGTCACATCCTCTTCCGAAGCGGCTCCATACGACCATACCCTGTCCATGATCCCAAAAGGCGATCCGTAGTACTGCATCCCGCACAGCGCGCTGATGGCGGAGTGATTTGAGCGTGCCACCCAGTGCGCCCAAGCGGAGAGCAGTTTTCGTTCGGAATGATACGGCTGTGGCAGCTCTAACTGGTAGGTGCGCGGCTGCCGTGATGGTCGGTGATGAACTAGATTGGGTTGGATAGCGGCCCGCTCCGACGAGGAACGGGGCGATAGTGTAGGGACACCACCTGTAGTATGTCAACACTGCCGGCGTCGCAATTCAAATCCGAGCCCATCCTCAATTTGGCAGACGAGCCAGTTTCTAGCAGTCGGGCCGGCGAGCTTGTTTTGGCGACGCACCTGGCAACAGCAGCGGAACATCGCGTTAGCTGCCTCGGATCGAGTAGAAAACCTGAATTGCTGAACCTGGCCAGGTAACATGCTCCAGTTGTACCGTTGAGTTTGCGATTGATTCAGGCGCGTATAGGTGGCTATTTTGGTTTTCGCATTCCACTTCACCTTCCAGAACTCGCCACGTCTTTTGCGTTGCCAGGCTACCCCCCTTGCGTAATTTCCGTTTGGCATTTCAGTCGAAAAAGACTCTCCGCAAGGAGTTGATTTCCAAGGATATTTTGCTGCTGCCATAACGATTCCTATGTGAAAAACTACCTGTTTACCCCTTCCCCCCCCCCTTTCTATCTTTTATAATTTCGTTATATATACTACATGGCCCGTATAGTATATCGTTTTAGTATATATCTCTTTATTAATACTTTTAGTAATAGGGGTAGTAGTAGTAGTGGGGGTATAACCTGTTAATTGCAAAAGAAATTTTGCGGCTACCCCTATGCAACCTCAATTACCCCTATCATCTGTTTGCATCCAAATCTTCTTTGATTTGCCATCACGCTTGAGGACGTGTTTTTTCCAGCCTAAGGCGCGCAGTACATGCCCTACACGGAATGAATCTCCCATTTTCTGATCGCCTATCTTGATATTGAGTGACTCGAGAATATCTGTCACAGATGCCTCAGTGCGGCCCAGAAGGAAGTTTCGAACGGGGTCTTCCCACGGGTCTTCGTTGCGCCGCCCCTCCTGTTGGGCCTCTGTGTCGGCCTGGGGAGTTTCCCACCAGGTATGGCCTTCGCGGTAGAGCTGGAGAGCTTCGGCAAATAGCTGGCTACGGTCTCTGTCAAGCCCATCAATGTCTATCGCATCGCAGCGCACCGGCCAGAACCGCCTAGCACCCGTGGAGTCATGCAGATAGCTATCGTCGTTCGTAGTGCCCACAAACACATTCTGGCGTGGATGGTCGGCTGTGGCGCGGGCATAGGGACTGCGGTACCTATCGCTTTTGCACGTGATGACTTGTTTGACTTTGGTGGTTTCGGCGCGACTGAAACTGTCCAGCTCGCCGATTTCCACAACGAGTTTGCCTTGGAGCGCCATGAAGAAGTCTTTTGACATAACGCTCTCATGGGCCTCGCAGTACCAGGACCCGCCAATAATGTTGAGTGCAGAGGATTTGCGCGCTCCTTGCACGGCCTCAAGCACTACCATATTGTCGACTTTGCACCCAGGCTCCATAAGCCGGGCCACCATCGATAGCCAGAAATTGGCGGATACCGCCTCACTGTATTCAGACTGTTTGACGCCAAAGTATCGGCTGAGGCTGAAATGTACCCGCGGCTGACCATCCCATTCCAAGCTAAGGATCCATTCCTTTGGCTCATTGCGGGTATTGAGATTACCTATGCGCGTGACGGCTTTATGCACTAAATCATCGCTGACTTTGTGCAGTTCCAGATTATCCTGCAACCAGACCGTAAGTCGGATATCGTCGTCATCAGTCCATTCGCGCCGTGGCACCTGCCAGTCCGTGAAATACTTACCGTGAAATTCATCGAACCAGAAATGACCCTTGAGATCAGGGTGCGCCTGTAGCGCCTGCACCAGATTGGCTACATCCTTATGCGGCATCCCATTCGAGTTGACCTTCAGGCCGAGGAATTCCCAAATCCCAGACTTCGATTGTGGGAGCGGTTTAGGGCGGGCGGATTCGATGGGGACTACATTACTGGCCGGAGCGGGAGTTGTGAGAGCAGGTTTTGGTGGAGTGGATGCTGGAACCGGCGAAGCCTCAGGAATGTCCTGAACGCGCTCCTTGGCCCATTGAGTGGTTTTTTTAGGAGTCCAGCCTTCAGCAAGTGCATCAGCCGCATCCCAGCCTGAGGGCAGCCCTGAGACATCCAGCCAGCGTAAACGCTTGGCGATAGGACGCAGGAATTCGGCAATACCCTTATGCCACCAGGTACCGTGTCCATTGTTCCCCGTCTTGTAGCCCAATACAGCGCGAATTCCAGCCTCGTCGGCATCCGGCCAAATTATGATATCGCGACCTTTGAGCGGCTTCCAGTCGACATGCTCAACGCCATTAGCCCCACCAGGCCAACAGGTAACCAGGTAGGATTTAAACAGCTCAGCCGCCGCCGCGCGGGTTTTCTCGCCCTCAACAATCAGGACGGGTTTATCAGGGTGATTTTTAAGCTCGTCCAGGCCGTGTAGTGGCCGAGGTTTAGGAAATGGCACGATCGCCCAGCGCCGCTCGCCTTTGGAGTTCTGGCAATATGTGACGGTAGGTGTAAATTTACCACCGTCCTCGAATTCAATCCGCAGCACGAATCCTGCTATAAGGCCCTCATCTGTACGATAACATTCGTAGCTTGCTGGTGCGAACTCGGTCCATTCCTTGGGAGTGCCGGCGCGCTTGGGATTGTAGATCTGGGATGTATGCCCAGCGTGCGGAAATAATTGCGCGGCATCGCGTGGAATTGGGATAATGGGTGTCCATTCGGGCGTAACTGCTGGTATCGTTCCACGTGAAACCTTGGGTAGTGGAAAATCCTTGGCCCCCAGCTTCTCGCACGCCGCCTTGAAATCCACGCCCTCGATCTCCTGGATGAAGCTGATGACATCGCCATGCGCCAGACAACTAAAACAATGATAAAATTGCTTGGCTGGACTGACGGTGAAACTGGGATGCTTGTCCGGATGAAAAGGACACAACCCAGTATATTCAGCGCCAGCCTTTACCAGGGGCACATACCGTCCGATCACCTCGGCAATGTCGGTGGAATTGCGGAGGGATTCGGTATCAATGCTCATGGGATAAGTCTCTGCTGACGCTGCGCATCTTCAATGCGGCGGCATGCTATGTCAAAGTATTTTGGCTCTATCTCGATGCCAATGAACTTGCGGCCAAGGTTCATACAAGCTACACCCGTGGTGCCGGAACCCATGAATGGATCGAGGATAAGATGTGCATCCAGCAAAAAACCGAGTGTCCACTCCATTACCTTAATGGGTTTTTGGGTCGGATGTTCACGTTTGCCATCAGGATTACGAGCTTCAGTAAATTCTTTGGATGGCTTATCCATGTTTGTCCAGGCTAATTCGAAATCCGCAAGAGTCTGCAAAGGAGACGATTTTCTCCAGCTTAACCAGCAACGGCTTGGAGCCATTGCATAATTATTTCCTCCCCACACTACAGCAAAATTTCCGCATTTAATTAGTGCGTCAATCAAAGATTGATCTACTGCCCGATCCCACTTTTTAGCATCTTCATACATTGGATCATTGCCCCATGTCCCTCCTGTCCAACGATCGCCAAGTCCATACGGCGGATCAGTAATCACCGCATCCACTTTCGGCAGCATTGGCAATATCTCCCGGCAGTCTCCTAGCCATAATTCGGCATTTCCAATGGTGACAGGGTTGTTCATGCCACTTCCTTTATCTTCAATTCAATCAACTGCCTAGCACGTTCCGGCATTGGTTTGGCACGTGAGTGCCATTTCTTGATCGTGTTCAGCGCATAGGTATGGTCCAGAAGCGTGTATACATCATAGGACTTCCAGCCGCGTGTCAACATCAGGCCGCGCAGCCAGTCATTGTGACTAAATCGGTTCAGCATGGTCTAAAGTACCATTTTCAAAGGAAAAATACAGACGTCATCAGGTGGTGGAT
>JAEHJW020008101.1_pt1 | contig 24409 bp, 30 predicted proteins | sample 9271431 | NCBI WGS metagenome assembly JAEHJW02 | reverse complement strand
CCGGTGGAGCGCCTGGTCCCGGGCCACGTGACCTGCCCGTCCTGCGCCGGCCACAAGTGGGTCCGCCTCGACGCCGCCGGCCGGCCCATCCCGCCGCCCCCGAAGCCAGTCTTCAACAAGGCGAACTACACCTACGTCGGCCAGCGCGAGCTGGACGCCTACGTCCGGGACGCCAAGTCCGAATACGCGAAGCGCATGGGCTGGCCGAACGCCGGCTTCTTCGGCAACTGCCCGACCTGCCGCACCACCGCGCGAGGCTCGACCGGCGTGGTCCCGGGCCTCGTGAAGGCCATGGTCATGGTCGGCACCATCGTGTGGCCGAAGGGCACCCAGCACGGCAAGTCCCGATTCGGCGCCGGCAACGTCCATACCCGCGCGCAGTGCGAGGTCTGCGGCAAGGGCATCCCCTCGGGCCGCCGGGTCCCGCTGGCCTACGAGAAGGACGGCAAGGCGTACGGGATGTGGGCCGGCGAGGACTGCGCCCGGAAGTTCTCCAAGGTCGCCACCCTGAAGCCCTCGAAGTCCGAGAACCCGAAGGGCCTGGAGTCGCACCTCTCCGACAACCTCTCCTACATCGTCAAGGAGTAGTCGATGGCCACCTACGTCTGCCCCTGGTGCGCGAAGAAGGTCAAGCCCCTGGCGACCGCCGAGCACAAGCACGAGGCCGTCTTCGTCTACTCGGACCCCAAGAAGGACCCCAGGGCCATCGCCCGCAACCCCGCCATGTGCCCCGAGTGCTTCGGGGTGGGTGGCTGGGAAGACTTCCAGGTGGAGTGACCATGCGCCGCATCCTGTCCTGGCTCGCTCTCCCGTTCGTTGCCCTCGCCATGGTCGTCGTCCCGCTGTTCGGCGGCCACTTCTGCCCCCAAGAGGCCATCCCGCTCCTCGGTGGGGCGGCGGCGCTCCCGCTCCTCGGCCCCAGCGTGCGGCGGCTCCTCGCGCGCCTGCGGCGCCAGAAGCCCCACTGCTGCGACCAGGACCACGCCAAGCCGGTCGTCAAGGACATCCCCGGGCCCGACTGGGTCATCAAGGGCGACCGGTGAAGCCCCGCCCGACCTTCCTCGGCACCATCGTTTCCTTCGCTACCACCCGAGAGGGGTACTTCGTGACCATCCGCCGCGCGAACGGCCAGAAGGTCACCCGCATCATGGACCCGGAGGTCGCGCATCGCCTGGCGGCCGCCTACGGCATCCGGGCTCGCCAGGGGAGCGCCAGCTCGATGGCAACCCTGAAAGGCGTCGCCTGTCGCTGGAAGGAGACCTCCCAGGGGCTCATCATCGAGCTGGAGATTCTCCCGGCTTGACACGGGGCCCCGCGTCTGATAGGATGCCTCTCATGAACTCGAACGCCATGGCACTCCTCTCGAAGTACGTCGCGAACGTCACCGCCGGCCTCGACGTGGGCGCCGGCTCCGACCTCTACAACGAGGCCGTCGAGCTGATGGAATCGAAGGTCCGCGAGGCGTCGGGCGTCCTCGACTACAACCGCGCGAAGGCCACGAAGGCCGACCGCTGGGTGCCGGCGAACGGCGGCTACGAGACCGAGTGCCGCTACAAGACCGGCGCGCGCCTGCTCTACTGCTACAACTTCGCCCTCGGGAAGCACGCCTACCTCGACCTCAACTGCGACCGCATCCTCACCGACCGCGAGGCCCTCACGGCCATCATGTAGGAGACACCATGCTCGCCAAGACCTACCGCCACACCGCCAAGACCGACGTCGGCACCTTCCGTACCAACTTCGTCGAGCGCCACTACCCCTTCGCCGTGGTCTACTGCGGCTGGGACGGGCTGCCCGAGGCGACCAGCCGACGACTCGCCGAGAAGGAGGGGGTCTGCTACGGCTGGGCCCGGGACGAGAAGGACGCCGAGCTGATGAAGCGGCGGGCCGAGGGCGAGGGCTGCCTCAACGTCGTCATCCACGAGGTCGCCATCCGAGAGCTGCCGTGAGCCTGCCCACCCCGACCGACGACGAACTGCTCCACTACTTCGTGGACGAGTGCCCCAACTCGACCGTCCAGGATTACCTGCGCCGCACCGGACTCTTCAACCCCGCCACCCTCACCAAGCGGGAGTGAGACAGCCTTCGCCTGGCCGCCGAGAAGCTGTTCGAGCGCGAGTGGGAGAAGCGCAAGCCGTGAAAGTCGACCCGAACAAGCTGAAGGTGCGGGACCGGCTCCTGGTGCGTCTCATCAACGGCGCGACCAAGGCCGGTGTGCAGCCAGACCTCAAGAAGCAGAGGTCGAAGCGGGCTTGCCGCCGGCCGGTGCGACGGATTTCTCCTCCTCCAGAGGAGTGACCGGGGGAAGTTCCTCCACCTGGACGACCTCGTCTCCTTCATCCCGTTCCGGCGAAGGCTGCTCGGTCGGAGCTGCCGCGGCGGCCCGTCGGGCGCGAGCTGCTGCTTCCTGGTGCTGAGTCTGCTCGAAGGTCCACGTGTCGAACCGGTCCACCCGGTTCAGGATGCTCACCAGGGCCTCGCGCATGCTGTTGTAAGTGCCGCCCATTGCGACTTCCTCGGGGCGCGTCCGGGACCAGTTCCAGAGAGGCGCGTTGAAGTCGTACCGCCACTGGACCATGACGCTGGCCAGCGGCGCGGGGAAGCAGAAGAGGTTGACGGCAAAGCCCGGGATGCGGCCGTAGCACTGCGACAGGAGCTGCTCGGCCGTCAGCTTCGAGTAGGCGAGCTGGGCCTCAACGGCGGTGGGCGGTCGCTTGGGCTTGGCGGTGGACATGCGAATTCCTCGTCTCGGTCTGCGTGACTGAACTTCGGCGGTTCCGGCGATGCCTCCTCGGCCGGCCTGTACCAGGGCAAGAGGAGTCTTCGGGACCCAGGCACTCCGGGCGACCAGACCCAGATGGCGTCGTAGAATCTCGGTACATCGTCGAAGGGCATCCTCCTGGGACTATTTCATCCCGGACTTGACAGGGACTCGGATATCTGGTATGGTAGCACCATGAACCCCACCAAGTTCTCCCGCGGCGCGCGCATCTACCCCAACCTCGCCGCCCTCGACGAGTCGATGCCCCACGGCCACGCCTGGGGCACCGTCCGGAAGGGAATGGGCTGGTGCTCGAAGGAGGAGCGCGTCGCCGACCCCGTCAAGGTGCGCCGCGTCATGCGGGGCGGCTCCAACGGCCTCAAGGAGGGGATGTACGAACTGGAGTTCTCGGACGGTCGCCGGACCCAGTACGACCGCGAGTGGGTCGAGAAGCACTTCCGGTCCGAGGCCGGACAGGTCCTACTCCTGATGGGCAAGGCCATCGGCGACGGTCCCGAAGCCGTCACCGCCCGCAACACCCTCATGGACATCGGCGACGCCCTGGTCCGCGAGGTCGCATCCTCCTTCGAGGACCTCAACCAGCTCCTGGATGCCTGGAAGAACCACGGGTACCGCCCGACTCTCCAGGGGCCGGACCGGGCCGTGCTGGCCGACATCTACGACTTCGCCCAGAAAGCGCGGGGACAGAAAGCGGCCGCACCATCACCTTCTAGTTGACATCCGCCCTCGGACCTGGTAGAGTGCTGCCATGACCGAGACCGCCAAGACCTACGAGCAGATGACCGACGCGAAGCGCAAGGCTTTTCGGGACGAGGAGCGCGCCCGCGAGGTCCGCATCGACGAGCGCGTCAAGCACGCCCTCACGCCCTTCGCCGACCTCATCGGCGAGCTGATGAACGACTCGCAGTCCTGGGCGGTCCGCCGCGTCGTGTACGCGACCATCGAAACCGCCGACTACTTCGCGAAGCGCGAGCTGAACATCGAGGTCAAGGTGGACCGCGGCATCCGCGGCCGCAAGGGCTCGCCCTGGTCGACGTGGCACGTCGACGTGCGGGTCTCCCCCAAGAACGAGAAGGACGCCCTCGTCTGTGGCGCGATGGCCTTCGGCCACATCGGCAAGCGCGGCGCGCTCAAGGGCACCATCTACGACAACTCCATCGGCGGCCGCCAGTCCTACCTGAAGTAGGAGACCACGTGCCCAACTTCCCCAAGCTGTCACTGGTGACGCTGCGCGCCGGGACGAAGTTCTACGGCTGCCTGCCGGACGGCACCATCTCGGCCGAGCGCATGCTGACCGAGGACTTGGAGGTCGAAGTGGTGGAGCTGGGCGAGCACTACAACGTCTACGACACCGCCGACGGCCTGACCTTCATGGTCAAGGTCGAGGACGAGATGCGGTAGAACCTGGCCCCATCGTCTAGTGGTCTAGGACGCCGCCCTTTCAAGGCGAGAACCGGGGTTCGAATCCCCGTGGGGTCACCACCAGCGCCAGCCGGGGTCGTGGTCAGCGCCTTGGGGGAAGAGCACGTAGGCCAGGATGAAGCCCAGGAGGCACTGGACCATCGGAGCCCGGAAAATCTTCATGACCGGCCCCAGCGTGGTGTAGGGCGTGTTCCATAGCCAGACGTCGAGACCCAGCGTGGCGGCCACGAACACCCAGAAGGCGATGGCGGGGTAGGGCGCGGTCCACACCTTGGTGTGAATCCAGTTGAACCACCAGTGCGCGGTCATCGCCGACCAGAAGAATGGTAGCGCGTTCATCTGGTACCCGCGAGCCTTCATCACCATCGAGATGGTCCCGACGGTCACACCCGGCGCGCTCTCGACGCCGCGCGAGTGCAGCCACAGGGCCACCATCTCCCAGACCAGCCAGACGGGGAGGAAGAAGACGCCGACGAGGAACGTCCAGTCGTTGAATTTCATGTTCTAGAGAATGGGCTTCACCGGCACGTGGGTCATTTCGTGCCGGCGCGCGGCTTCGAGCTGCTCGTGCCCCTGGTCGACCAGCCAGGTGCCGTTCCCCTGGTCAAGCGCCATGACCGGAGGAACCTTGTGGCCGTGCCCACGCGCGAAGGTCGCGCCGTGCATAGCCGTCTTCCACTCTTCGTAGTTGTTCGTCGGGATGACCTGCGCGATGGGGACGCTCACGAGGCCCTCATGGCCCTCGGGCGCCCAGGTCTTCGTCTCGGGCTTGTCGTCGGCGAGCCCCGGCACCTCGAACCCCAGCGCACGGTAGTGCTGGGCGTACTCATGTCTCGCCTGCGGGACAATCTGTCCCTGGCGGTCAATCATCAGACCGGCCTGCTTCAGGTACTTCTGCCGGAGCATCTCGTCGTCGATGGGCTTCGCCCCCGAGACGTGATTGCGCTTCATCGGAATGGGTCGCGGCGTGGACAGGGCCGGGTGGTTCCAGACGACGTGACCACCGTCCTCGCGCTCGATAGCCCAGCCGTAGTGCTCCAGGGCTCGCTTGAGGTCGGCGTACTTCACGTCGTACTTCAGGAGGGGCTCTCCGAACTCCTCCTCGGCCTTGCCCAGCTTCTTCCGGCGCGCATCGACGCCAGGCGTCGGACGCTCCTTGTAACCGCGCTGGTAGTCCCACTCGCGGTGGTCAGCGTGCACCCAGGTGATGCGGCCCTGCGCGTCGAAGCCGAAGCCCGGGAGGACCGTGGCGAGGGCGCAGCGGCAGTGCGGGTGCATCAGGTGCCAGCTCGGGACCTCGTCGGTACGCTTGTGGTACTCGGCCGAAACCTCGCTCGACTTGAACACGCGCGGGGTGAAGCCGTCCGGGAGCAGGTGGATGCGACGACATTCCTTGCAGAGGTTATTGTCCTTCACCGGAATGAAGCAGACGACGGGGTCCTCGATGCCCAAGCCGTCGTTCACCTGGTCGATGCCTTCCTTTACCCCGATGGTCTGGGCATGCTGGGTCTCGGAGGCGACCACGGCGTGGACGCCGCTCTTGACCTTCGACCACAGCTCTGCCATCTCGCCCTGGGCAGCGCTGGCGAAGTCCTCGGGCTTCAGCCGGCCCTGGTCGATGTCGTAGAGCAGCGCCTGCATGCGCCGCTTGGTCGACGCCTTGGCCTCAGCCCGATGCTTGTTGATGAAGTCCTCGGCGACCGCGGCGATGCCCGAGACCAGCTCGGTATCCACTCGGCCACCCTCCTCGTTCACCGCCGCCTCAAAGATACCGGGCAGGGTGAAGTCGTGGGTGAAGCCGATGAAGAGACGCTTGCCGGTGAAACCATGGCCGAGCAGGCGCGTGAGGAGAGAGTCGAAAAGGTCGTCGACCTCCGCGTCAATGGCAGCACGCTGTTGCGCGTTGAGGCGCGGAGCGGCCACCGGCTACTCCTTCTTCAGGGGAGGCTCGACGAGGTCGACGATGCGACGGACCTTGTGCTCCATCTCGCGCGCGAACGAGTCCATGATGGCTCTGTTGGCAGCAACGGTACGAGCACGAAGGCGAGCCTTCGACGGCGGGAAGTTCTTCTCGCCCTTGACGAGGTCCTCGGACTTCGAGACCATGCTCAGGAGCTGGTCCACGCCAGCCGAGAGGTCATCTCCACCACCCTGGGGCGGGGTCACGCCTCCCGCAGCCGCGCTGGCATCCTGGGTCGGGCCGGGAGACGGCGGGGGAGCCGCACCGCCGCCACCGCCTCCGGGGCCCGGAGGCCCGCCGGGCTGCGGCCCTGCCGCGGCCTGCTGGGCCATCGCCTGCTGCTGCATGGCCTGCTGCTGTTGCTGCTGCCAGAAGGGGTTCATGAAGAAGCTGAACTCGGGATGGACCTGCGGATTGCCCGCATCCTTGATGCCGAGGAAGTCCTCCAGGATGCGGCCGAACGGCACGAACATCTGGAGGTACTGGAAGTAGGTCGGGTTGAGCGGGATGTCGGCAGCCAGGTGCTTCGGTAGCGGCTTCTTCTCCAGCTTCGTCAGGATGTCGTTGAACGTCATCCAGACGCCCATGTCCTGCTGGATGCGAACCGACTCCTTCTCCTCGGTGTCGGCGTCGAGGCCGATGAGGCGCAGCTTCACCACCTTCGCCAGCTCGGGGTCGATGAGCGGGACGATGGAGGCGTTCAGGAAGTCCTCAAAAGAGGCGAGCAGCGGCCGAATGCCCACGTCGCGGGCAGCGGTCAGCTTGTACTCCTCGTTGCTCTCCGAGAGGGCCTGGTTGTTCGTGCCGCGGCTCAGGTGCTGGTAGCCGGGCAGCTCTTCCGGACTCATCTGGAACGCAGCGAGGATGGTGCGCGCGTTCGCGTCGGCCAGGTACTGGAACTCCATGTCCCGGCCGCCGCCGGAGTCGATGGGCGCCCAGGTGATTTCGTCCTCGGGCCCCACGCCGAACACGGGCATGCGCCAGGCGTTCTGGACGGAGTTGATGCTGGCGTTGAACTGCTGCTTGATGCCCTGGACGATGTCCGGGTCGATGTCAGCCGACTTGACGACGAGCATGCCGCGCGCGGCGCGGCCGGTCTGAAAGTAGAGACGGTTGTGGTGGGTGATGTTGATGTGGGTCGTGACCGCGGTGAGCGCCGTGTCGAGCGGGGTGACCGGGTAACCCATTTGCTCGATGTCCGTCACCTGGTACGGCGAGTGGACGAGCATCTCCTGGGCGCCAAACGCCTGCATCGGCCGGCCCTCGAAGACCTGCACCCAGGCGTACTCCTCGTTCTCGAACTTCTCCTTCTTGAACTTCTCGTTCTTGAGGTTCTCCAACAGCCGGAGCGCCATCTCACGCACCTGCTGGTTGACCTCGTGGTACGGCGCGGCGTAGTAAATGGTGCCAGCGTCCGTCGGACGGAAGGAGTGGAACTTGCGCCGAGAGGCATCTGAGGGCGCGTCGACATCAGGCGTCCACACGACTTCAGTCGCCATCCGACCGACGACGATGGCGTTACGCGCCTGCATGTAGAGGTACTCGGAGAAAGAGCACTTTTCCTGCTCGCTCCACCCGTTGGTGTTGCCACAGGTCGAAAGCAGCTTCTCGGCGCGCGTGATGCGTTCCTGGAGATGCTCCTTGCGTCCCGGGTCCAGCTTCTCCTCTACGTTCTTGTCGACGACGAACTTGAAGCCCTTCTGGTGGCGGTCCTCCTGCTTCCGGCCGAACTGGGCGACATGGTTCGACCGGGTGTGGACCACCGCGGCGACCAGGTCATCCTGGATGGCCATGCGCTTCAGGAGCGAGTCGGGGACGCCTTGCAGCTTCGGCCGGTAGATGCCGGCGTACTCGGTGATACGCTGCGGGTCGCGCTCGAACGCCAGACGCTCCAGCGAGTCCTCGGGACCGTCGAGGACGTTCATCACCGACTTCTGGAGACGCCCGCCGCCGTACTCGGGATTCCGCCCGATGGACGCCGAAGAGGTCTGCGGGTTGACGTAGATGGCGCGCAGGTTCGCGCTGCCGCTGCGCCGCTGGCTCTTGGCAAGAATCTGCGCCGACCTCTCGACCGTCGGCAGCTCCTGAATCACCAGCTTGTCGAGGAGGTTCACGCCCATTGGCTAATCCACCAGGTACGCGATGATGGTGTTGACGTTCACCGGTTGGTCGGTCACGTTCTGGACCGTGAGCAGGGTGATGAGGCCGTACAGCTCGGTCCACCCACCCACCGGCGCCGCCAGAGGGTCCGCGAACCTCACCGGCCGAAGAACCTGGGAGCCCTGAGACAGGTCGCCGGACTTGTAGGAGACCACCGCGAGGCCGTCGACCTCGATGCGAGCGTAGCCGACGAAGTCGCTGGTGATGATGCTGAGGGCTGTCAGGCTGACGCCGTCGTAAACCGGCAGCGGAGTAGCGGAGTCGATGCTGAGCCAGCCAGCGGCGGCTTCCTTGACGTCCCAGATGCCGGCATATGCCGGAGCGCCGATGAGCAGGACGGCCGAAGCCGAGACGACCTTCTGGAGGTCGAGCGCGGCCGCGGAGGTGACCGTCTCGGCGGTGCCGAGGGGCTCGGTGGGGTCGACTCGCTTCAGGACGACCCGGGCGCCAGGATTCGCGCCCACCGGCACGGTCGCCACGACAGTCCAGAAGCCCTGGTTGTTCGACCCGAAGGGACCAGTGTCGCCGAAGCGACTTCCGGCGATGTAGACCGTGTCCCCACGCGACAGGCTGGTGCCGAAGTTGACTGGCGCCACCGAGGTGTCGGCCACGTTGATGGAGCCGTCGCTGTTCAGGGTGACCTGGTAGGTGTTGGCCGGGGTCAAGAGCCCGGTACCCAGACCAGCGAGCGGGTTCGAGACGGCACCGCTCTGATAGCGAACCTGGTACCGACCGGCCTTCGAGGGGTGAGCGTGGAAGCCGTAGAGCGCCCCGACGGCGATGCCCGAGATGGTGGCGACGTTGGCCAGGGTGAGGGTGGCGCCAGGAGCGACGACGCGGCGGTCCGAGAGGACCTCCTTCAGCGGCATGCCGCTAGCAAATCTTTCCCAGTCTACGTACCTTTGCAGAGGCTCCGCGAGCTGACCAGGAATGGTATCGCCGAACGCCTGAACGCGAGAACTAATTCGTAGTGTCGGCACAGAGGTCTCCGTTCATACTAGATTGTTCCTCAAGATACGCGGCCAAACGACGGGCCCTGCCTGGACAGTCTTTCAAGTACCCAGCAGCTAGATTGCAGGCCCTACAGAGAAGTCCGCGCACGCGGCCAGTCTTGTGGTCGTGGTCGACGTGAAGGCTCCTCAGCTCTTCCCCGCACACGCACCGCCCGCCCTGCGCCAACACCATCGCATCGAAATAGCCCAGGCCGATACCGTAGCCGGCTAACAGCCACCGTCTCCACTTCTCACGAGGAGACAGGAGCCTGTAATATCCGGCTCCCTTCTCGGCCTTGCGCCCTGGATGACGAGCAACGTAATCCGCGTTCCGTTTGGTAGCCCCTCTGCGCTTACATTCCGGAGCCTGACATATCCGCTGACCGCCAGCGGTCGGCACGAACTCCTTATTACAGAACCGGCAGTTACGCGAGTCGAACGACCGTTCCTGAAACTCACGCAAGGGAATGCCGGCGCGCTTCAATGCTCTGATACAGGTCTTATGGTCCCTGCCAACGAGAGCCGCCGCCTTCTCAGCCGACAGCCCCGAAAGGTACGCCTCGACCATCCTCTGTCGGTCAAACTCCGGAACCAACTTCCACGCCATGTCCAGCTAGATTACCACTCTGACGAAACGCTATAGCTGGGCTAACTAAAATCCGCGAAAAATCCGCCCTTCTTCAGCTTGCGGCGGTTCGTATCCAGAGTCTCCCCCGGGCCGAGGACCACCATTGCCGGCATCCCAATGGTAGCGCCAGCTTCGCCCCCGGTCAGCTCGTGAATCTTCGCGGCCATCTGCTGCTCTGGAGTCGGGAAAGCGGGCTTCTGGCTCTTCAGGGCATCGGGGACGTTCGCGGCCACGCCCTTGGCGATGATAACGCCCGAAGTGCGGTCGAAGGTGTTCTGGACCAGGTAGCGGAGAGCGTCGTCGAGGTCGTCGTCCACGTCCAGAGGCACGTCGGTGGGGCGCCCCGTCGAATCCTCCTTCCATCTGTAGCCCTCGATGCGCTTGGCGAGCAGCTCGCAGCCCTCGTCACCCTTGATGAGGTACAGCTCGGGTTCCAAGCCGGCCGGGGCGATTTTCTTGCGGACCGACTCGATGCCCCCGACCACATCCTTGTCGTGCTCGCGGCACCGGTAGCCGGAGGACCTGAACATCTTGATGTAGGCAGGGTAAGCGGTGTCAGGCCAGAGGAGCGGGTTCAGATACTTGATGCGCCGGTCGCAGACCTCGACGCACTGGTGGGGCTCCAGCTCGGGAATCTCGAAGGCGTCGATGATGTAGAGGCGCCGGCCGACGACAAAGCCCACCACCACCGCGAAGCAGTGAGTGAACCCGAAGTCCATTCCGCCCACGGCCGGGTAGCCGCGCTGCATGAACAGCTCGATGAGCTGGCCCTTGGTCACCGGAGCCGGCGGTGGCTCGCCGGTCACCGCCTCCCACATGACGTCCAGCGTCATCATGTTCGCCGTGCGCGAGAAGTGGGCGTAAACCGCGCCGATGTTGCCCGGCTTCCAGCACAGGAGCTGGGCCTTCACCATCTCGATGTCGCCGACTTCCTTCCACTTGCGGATGGTGTCGTAGGTCGGTTTCAGCGCGCGGGCGTCGCCGGTCTGCTTCGTAGCCAGGCGGCCGCGGCAACCCGCAAAGATTTTACAGTTGTGGTAGCAGCCCCAGTACGCCTCGTCCTCGACGTAACCGTCGGCCTTCTTCGGGTCGGCGGCCTTGATGGGCTCCAGCTCCTCCGGCGTGATGGTCTTCAGCGTCTCGTTCGAGCGGAAGACCTTCAGCCTGGGCTTGTCGGGGCGGTGACGCTCCAAGGGGCACGCCTCGGTCACGTCGAGGATGCTGTGGTGGCGAATGGCGGTGCCGCGGTCCTCGGCGTTGTCGATTTCGTCCTGGACGAGTCCGCCGCTGTACTTGCGCGAGGAGGTGAGGAGCGTGATGGGAGGCTGCGTCTCGCCCCAGTCCGTCTTCATCGTGGTCGGGATGAAGAGGGCCTCCTTGTACGCCTTGGGGTAGCGGATGAGGTCGACCTCATCGACCACCATGAAGGCGACGTGGTCCGAGTTGGCCGACTGGGCGGTGTTCACCAGGACCTTGATGTAGTAGACGTGCCGGCGGTAGTCGCCGATGCGCTTGCGGCCGCCCCACTCCTTCCACTCGCGGAGCGTCATGATGTCGCCGGTCGGGAGGTGCTCGAACCAGACGACGGCGACGGTGCGCTTATTGTCGCCGACCTTGAACTCGGCCAGCGCGTCCATGTCGAGGGAGCGCTTGTAATACTCGGCGGCCTTGTCCGACTGCTGCTCGATGGAGGCCATGTGTACGACGCTGCGCTTCATGTGCAGCATCGCGAGGACTTCGAGCACCGAGGCCCCGAGGGTCTTGAACGAGTCTCGGGAGGCGTACCAGAGGAACCGAGAAGGGCCCAAGGCGTCGTTGGTGACCCCGGCGTGGTAGATTTCCCAGATGGTGTCCATCGGGGAGCCGGTCGACTCGTCGTCGACCTTCACGTCCGGGCAGTCGAAGCCCAGGTACATCCGAATCCAGCGCCGGAGCCCCTCCTTCGTCGCGCACGGGGTCAGCACCAGCTTCCGCCGGAGCTGGACCTCGTCGTTCAAGTCGGCAACGGAGAACGCCACCGCTACCCCTTCTTCTCCAGGGCAGCGCGGATGGCCTCGGCCTCCTCGGCGGTGAAGCGCCGGCTCTTGCCGTCGCCCTCCTCACCCGGCGCCAGGCTGACGTTGGACCCGGGCCCCGCAGTGACGGAGACGAGAGGGCCAGACGGCGCCCCTCCACCCTTTGATTCCTTCCCAGCCTCCAGGAGGCGGGTCATCATCTCGATGACGGTCTTCTGCTCGCGGATGTTCGTGGGGATGGCGGCCTGGGCCTCGCGGAAGTCCTTCTCGTCTCCCGTCTGGAGGTACCGGCGCATGGCCTTGCCGTAGCGCTCGTGAAAGACGGTGAGCTGAAGCGCCAGGAAGCCGAACGCCTCTGCCGCGAGCTGCTTCACCTCACCCTGAACGCCTCCGAGCAGCTCACCGATGTACGCCTCCCGACGTTCGTCCCACCGACCGTCCACCCGAGCCTTCAAGATAGCGCCGAGCGGGAGGTTGGGATTCTGGTCGGCCAGGGCCTGGACCTTCAACCCGTGGAGGAAGAGGCCATAGAGGCGCCTGTTCGTGTCCGGGGAGAGGTCGGGCTTACCCGAGACGCGGTACGTCTCGTAGGCCGCCAGCTCATGGGGCTGAAGGCGGTCGAGCGCTGCCGCCCGGGCCCGCTCCGCAAGTGCAAGGGCGTCGTCTGCCATGGTACCCTGGAGATTACCGTTTGGTAGCGGGGAGGATAGGTCCCAGGTCGAGGTCGTCGTCGCGCTTCAAGCGCTCCAGCTTCTTCTCGTCCGTTCGGTATCTCTTGAACTCGGCCACCGCCTCGGGGAAGGGCGCGTCGACGAGAGTGGGTGGCTTGGCCTCGAAGGGCTTCAGCCGGTCGCCCTTGGCAATGGTCTTGTACTTGCTGGCCTTCCGCTTCCGGTTCTGAACGACGACCGCCCACTCCTCGCCCAGGAGCTGCTGTGTCCAGCCGACAATGGCGCAGACACGCTTCGCAAGCTGGTCCCCTTCGGGAAGAGGCTCTCGAAGCGTCAGGTTGTACTCGACCTCCTTGTCGGCTTCCTGGATTCGGACCTCGGCGGCAGGTCGGCCGGCGACGTCGGCCTGAAGGTCGAACAGAAGCTGGGGCCAGATGCCTAGCTGCTGAACGGCAAGCTGAAGACGCGGGTCCTCGAACGAGATACCCATCTTCACGAGCATCCTGGTCCGCAGGACGAAGTCCCCGGCCGCTTGGGCATCGGCGTCGATGACCGGTGGCTCGGGGTCTTGGGGCTTAGACGTGGAGTCGCTCACGAACCATCCCTCTCAGGACATCCATCGGGGTGCCGTGCTTCGGCTTGAAGCCGGCGAAGTGCTTCTCGAACGCGGCCGGGATGCCCTCGGCCTCACTCACTTTGGCCACGCCACGGTCGGTGGGGAACGTCGGCGTCCGATAGCCCCTGCCGGCGAACAGCTTCTTCGTCTCCTCGCAGAAAGCAGTCGGACCCCGAATGTTCAACCTCACCTTGTCGTTCGCCTTGACGAGGGCTAGTTCCGTCTCGCAGTGGTCCTCGGGCGTGTAGACGAGGTCCCAGGTCCGACGCAGGTCGTTGTCGGTGTAGAACGCCTGCTCGACGCCGATGGAGGTGCCGTCGGCGTCGTTGAGGTGGCAGAGATAGATGGCACGCGAGACGTTCGCGTCGCTCATCGTCTGCCATCGCGGGGAACCGGGGTACCAGACCTTCCCGAAAGCGGCGCCACGGTGGATGTGACCCGAGATGATGAAGCGCTGCGGCAGGTCGTCGGGGTTCACTACGTCCTTCCCGTAAAAGGCGTCGGCCTTGATTGGCGTGCCGTTGTCCATCTTCCCGCCCTCGAACGGCGCGTGGCAGATGAGGACCTGGGTTCCGGGGAAGCGCGATGCGGCTTCGACCAGCTTCTTCGGGTCGTGGTAGTACGGGAGGAACAAGAACGGACCCGAGGCGTAGGGCTCGTCGACGACCGTCACGTTGTGGCGGTGCACCTGCATTGAGTGAGAGAGGACCGAGGCATTGCCGGGGCGGTCGTGGTTCCCCACGAGCGCGTAGACCTTGACGTTCAGCTTCTCCAGCTCGTCGAAGAACCCGAGCCAGAATTTCTCAACCTCAACGTGCTTGACGGCGTGGGAGTCGTACTGGTCTCCCAAAAAGCAGACCGTGTCCACCCCCTCGTGAGCCACGATGCGCAGCACCTTGTTCCGGAGGGCCTCGCAGTCGGCGAGGTCCTCGACCTTGGCGTGCACGTCACCGACGAAGAGGGTCTTCATCGCTCTGCCTGGCCGGCCGCTTCCTTGAGACGCTCGACCTCGGCGCTGGAGAGCGGGTTCTCGCGGCGGCTCTGCACCAGGACGATGTCCTCGCGCGGGGCCAGGATGCCGACCTGGCCGTTGCCGAGGTCGTAGACGGTCTTCGCCCAGGGCGCCCTCACCGAGGTACCCTTCACGAAGACCTCATCGCCGGCTTCGATGCCGTCCGGCCCGTCGGCAAGTGCCACGCTCTTCACGAGGTGGTCGTAATTGCCGACGAAGCGGATGCCAGAGGCCGTGGTGCTCACGATGACGCCCTTCTCGTTGAGCGGAGCCAACAGTACGCGGTTATCCATGGTTCTCATGCGCGATTCCTCTCGACAAATCTGGACGCCAAATCCAGAGCCACTTTACGGCCGAAGTCGCCGATGGCGATGTTGACCCACGTACACACCAACTCGACGTTGTCCGTTGTGTATCCACGGCTCGAATCGATACGGTCCAATGACGGAGACCGAGGGTTCCTGGCCGTCGCAGCTCGCCCAAACTCCAACGGGATACCCGTCAACCGACAGCTACCATTCTGCTTCTTCCACTGTTCCTCGACCCACTCCAGGGTCAGGCCGAATTCCAAGCCGACCCGCTTCGCCCTGCATTTCGTCCGGTAAAACAACACCGACAGCCGATATCCCAGGTCATGAAGGTGGCGCTCGTGATAAGCCATCTGATTCCGGCTCAGTGCTTTCTTCACAGCGGGGTCAGCCCTCTTGGCGGCGGAATATGGCACTACAGCTCGACCCCCTTCATGCGCAGCAGCTTGCGGTCTAGCAGAGACAGGCCCTGAATGGCATCGGCCACCGCGAAGCGAGCCTCTGCTTCTTCGCATACTATATCAGGGCGGCAGGACTCGGCTGCGGGGTATTTCTCGATGACGCTCGTGTTGTCCTCGTCCTCGCTGACCGGAAGAGATGACGAAGGGAGCACCTGAGCAGCCGAAAGGAGGTTCACCAGGCCACCCACGGTAGTCATGGGGTCGGGCCGGGGCTTCCTGACAACGCCATCGACCGCCTCCTGAGCAATACGCTTCTCCTCACGCTCCTGATTGTCCTTGGTCTCGACTTCGTTGAGGCGCTTGCAGACCTCTTCCAGGTCCAGAGGGCTATCCTGACCCATCTGGCCGATGATTTTCCTGGCCCGGTAGATGCGTCTCTTGTCGGGCGGAAAGAAGTGAATGAAGGTCTCGCTGTTCGACTCGATGAGATTGCCCAGCATGCGACCGATGAGCACGGCGCGGAACCGACGGTGGTACGGCCCTACGTACTTGTCGATGCCCTCCAAGAGCCCGACGAAGCACGTCTGGTTCATGTCCATGTATCGCAGGTGGCTGCGGCGGTTGCGCTCCAGAAACATCCTGGCCTGAGAAATGGCCAGAGGCATGTTGCACTCGGCCAGGTCGTTCCTGATGTCCCTGACCTCCTCGGCCACGGCCATCAAGTTCCGGCCGGCCTTGGTCTCGTGCCAGGGATGCTGCTTCAGCGCGAAGTCGATGAACTGGTAGTTGACACCGAACCGATACAGCCGCAAGTGGTCCCTTTCCTTGAGGACCGGGCTGATGGACGTCTTGAAGGTGGTGTCGCGCTCCCGGAAGTACGGCCGGGCCATGAGGATGTTCCGCTTCACGTTCAGGATGAGGTCGATGAAAGCCTTGTAGACCTCGGCCCCCTGACGAGTACGCACGAGCATCATCCGGAAACGCTTCTCCAACTTGACCAGCTTGTTCACCTGGTACTTCTGAAGGTCCTCGGTGTTCTTACCGTGCTCTTCGAGGATAGGCTCCAACTTCGAGATGAATTCTCGAAAATGCTCGTCATGCTGATGCTGGTCGTACCTCATCGGCTGACCTGCTTCGGCGGCGGCTTCGGGTGGGTCATCTCATACGCCTTCTCAACGAGTGGGTCGACGGTAGGGTGCTCACGCACGTGACGAAGGGCCTCATGGGCCTCAGCCAGGGTCTTGGGCCTGTGGCGCTTCACACCCACCTCACGTCGGGGTAGAGGTCCTTGTACATCTTCGCCCGCATGAGGCCGTGGCGGTACATCGGGGAAGGAATCGCGTCGGCCTTCTCGTCCTGGGTCTCGGGCATGTCGTTGTAGGACTTGGTCCGGAGCAGCGGGACGAAGTCAATAAAATTGAACTGGGTCTTCCGCCGACCGTCCCCGAAGGTGTGCCGGCGCGTGCCGCGCCCGACCGCCTGCGGGATGCCGATGGGCGAGCAGCCGCCCATGAGGTTGATGATGGTCTCGGGGACCTTGATGTCGGTGCCGACGCCGATGCAGCTCGTGCCGACGAGGACCGGGAACTCCTCGTTGTTGAACGCCTCGGCCAGCTCCGCGGGGTCGGACTTCCAGTATTTCTCGGGCAGCTTCTTCCGGAGGTCGGGGTCAGAGGCCGCGGCGCCGTGGGCGAAGCGAGGCTCGTTCTCCAGGTGCCGGAGGAGGTGCTGGAACTGGCCGATTTCTTCGACCTGGATGAGCACCTTGTGCTTCAGATGCTGCACGGCCATGTTCGCCATCTTGGCGGCTTTCTCGATGATGCGCGGGTTGTAGTAGTGGTGCTTGCGCGTCATTTTGGTAATGTCGAGGGACTCGAATTTGTCCCAGTTGCCATCGGCGTCCTGGCTCGGGACGCGAACCATCTTGAAGTGCGGCCGGGCGAGGAACCCCTTGTCGACGCCCTCGGCCACGCTCATCGAGTAGACGACACGCCCGATAATGCCGCGGAGGACGATGGCTGAGCCGTCGCCGCGCACCTGGGTGGCCGAGACGAAGAACCGGTACTTCGCGTCGCGCGCGACGCCCGTGCAGACCTTCTCCAGGGTCGAGGCCGGGCACATGTGGCTCTCGTCGACCATGAAGACCTCGGCCTTGGCCAGCTCCTGCCACGCCTCATCACCCGGCTCCAACCTGGTCAGGGACTGGAACGTGGCAATGGTCACTTGCCGGTCGTACTTCTTCTTGCCGTCGCCGTACTGGCCGACGCGCCGCTTCCCGAGGGCCCTCTCGAAGTCCTTGACGAGCTGCGTCAGGATGGAGGTACTCGGGGCCACGATGAGCGTCCTGAGCCCCAGGTGGTGGGTCAGGTCGAGGAGGATGCGGGACTTGCCCAGCCCGGTCCCCATCTCGATGGCGCCGTGCACGGCGTCCAGGAGGGCCTTCTCGGCCTCGTCCTGGTAGTACCGGGCCTCGTGCTCGGGTTCGTGCTCCCAGGCCATCCCCTGGGCCTCCGGGGCGGTCAGGAGGCGCTGTACGGGCGCGTCACACACCAGGGCCTGCGACAGCTCGTCGGCAAGCCCCGAGTAGGTGTAGAACCCGCGTCCGTCTTCGAAGAGAGCGCAACGCTTGCGCTTCGAGTCCAGTTCCTCCTTGTGGGCCTCCCACCCTTCTGGGTCGTTGCGCTTCCACCGGAAGTTCTTCCGGTGCTTCGCCAGGAGGTAGGCGATACCGCCGTCCTCGAACGTGAGGTACCTGCGAGCGCGCTCTAGCGCGACCGGGCTCAGGTCGTTGAGCCGGACGATGGCCGGCTCGGAGACTGTCAGTGTCGGCACAGTTGACCCAGGAGAGACTCGGTCAGCGCGTGACGTGCGTGGGAAGCACGGACATGAGAAGGACCTACCAGCTCCACCACCTTCTCGGGCCCCACACCCACCAGCTTGAGAACTTCGTCGAGCTGAGCATCCAGAACCTGGCTCTGCTCGAACGAGTGAAGCCGATTCGGGTCGTAGAGGTCCCCGGGCTTCACCGGGTGGCAGCGGAAAAGGAGGTCGAAACGAGCTGCGCTCGCTCGGGCCTTCGGCAAGACGTCGTGCATATGGCGGACTGCCGGCGTCATGTAGAGCAGCGCGAGGAAGGCAGCGCAGTCGGTGACGATGACGGACTGGGGCGAGGTCTCGGTGAAGACAACCTCCATCTCATACTGGGCCAGGAGAATGTCCTTTTGGTCCAGGTCGTCGAGCTGGCGCACGGGCTCGTCGTTCTTGGCGGCCTCGTACCGCAGACGGGCGATGTGGGTTCGCGCCTGCTCGGGCAAAAACTCCGCGACGTAGCCGTCGTCCTTCAGGCCGGCAAACAACCGGGCCGCGGTGGTAGTCTTGCCGGAGATGGGCGCACCCATGAAGCCGATGAGCATGGTGGTAGTTCCTCACCGTAACTATAACATGGCAGAAGAACTACCATTCCAGTTATAGGACGGTCTCCTTACTCCGCTAAGGCGCCCGGGGTCGTGTTATAGTAGAGGTGTCCTTCCCTAGGACACCTTTTCCAGAGGTGTCCTTCCCTAGGACACCGGTGACCTTCCCTAGGACACCGGTGACCTTCCCTAGGACACCGGTGTCCTGGAATCGGGGTCGAAGTAGTACATGTAGTACATGAAGTACATGAAGTACCGCCCATGAATTATTTTCTCAAGAACTATCGAAAAGCGGTCACCAGGGACGGGTACTCAATCGTCCCTAATAGACTGCTACCAAAAGCTGGAACGTGCTCCCTCAACGGACACGGGCTGGAGTCCCATCATCGCATCTTGCTCATCGCCCTCCTCGCATGTGATTATCACGGCGAGGCATTCGCGGTCAGCATCCGCTCCCTCAAGTCCATGACCGGGATGGGAGACTCGACCATTACGCAGGCAATTCGCGACCTGGAAAAAATGCGCCTGCTGAAGGTGTCGAGGAAGAAGAACTGCCTCACCGAGTACAACTTGAGCCCTTTCTACGAAGCCTTCCTCGTAACGGACCCGGCCCTTCCTCAGCCAACCCCTCCTGAGCCGACCGAGGTTCCGTCAACCCAGTACCAATACCCCGACGACTTGGCAGCAGCAATAAAGTCCCTCGGCGAGAAGTGACCGTGCTATAGTACCAGCAGGAACTTACCTACCCGAGGTACGCTCATGGAATGGACGAAGGTGAAGTCGGTCGCGAAGCGCGTCGTTCTCCCTGGACCCGAACTGGACGACGCCGTTCTCCGCACGATGGAGCGCGTAGCGCGCATCGTCGGCGCGACCCTCGGCCCGGGCGGTCGGCCGGTGCTCATCGAGCGCCAGGAGTACGGCATGCCCGGCATGGTGACCAAGGACGGAGTCACCGTCTTCCGGTCCCTCGGCTTTCGTGACCCGGTCGAGCATGCGGTGATGGAGTCGACCCGCGACGCAGCGTCGCGCACGGTTTCCGAGGCCGGCGACGGTACGACCACTGCCACCATCCTTGCCTACTCGCTCGTCAAGTACGCGCAGAAGTACCTGAAGGCGCATCCGCAGGTATCGCCGCAGGTCCTGGTGCAGACCATCCAGGACGCCTTCGACAAGGTGGTCGAGCCGCTCGTGAAGAGGCTGGCGCTCAAGGTGCGGTTCGACTCGCCCCGCGGACAGCGCATCCTGAAGTCCGTCGCGACGGTCTCGGCGAACGGCGACAAGAAGCTGGCCGAGGCAGTGATGGAGGCATTCAACCTCGTCGGCGACAACGGCACGGTCACCATCGTCGAGTCGTCGGGCCACTCGGCCTACAAGGTCGAGCGCATCCACGGCTTCCCCATCCCCATGGGCTACGAGGAGAGCTGCCAGAAGTTCATGACGGCTTTCATCAACGACGGCGCCGCGAACCGGGTCTACCTGAAGAACCCTCAGTTCGTGCTCTACAACGGCACCTGCTCCGACGTGCAGAGCGTGGTCAGCGTCCTGGAGAAGTTGCAGAACGCCTGGCTCAACCGCCCGGGCACGCCCCAGCACATCCCGCAGTCTCCCTACGTCACGTCCCCGAACGTGGTGCTCGTGGCGAACGGCTTCTCGGAGTCCGTCCTCGGCACGCTCGCCCTCAACATGCCGGAGGCCGGCACGGTGAACGTGGTGCCGCTCGTGACCCCACGCACCGCCATCCTGAACGGAGAGGTCCACTTCCTGGAGGACCTCGCGGCCATCACCGGGGCGTCGGTGCTGAACCAGCTCTCCCGACCGCTCGACTCCTTCACACTGGAGGACCTCGGCCACACCGAAGTTGTCCGTGACGGCGACGAGCCGCTCCCAGGCGAGTTCGAGATGTTCCGGTTCCGCTCGACCATCATCGGCCGCAACGACGAGGACGAGGTGGCCGAGCGCGCCGAGGCCGTTGAGGCCATGATTCAGAGCGCTCCTTCCGAGTACGACGCCCGGCTCATGAAGGAGCGGCTCGCCTGTCTCACGGGCGGCATCGCCAAGCTGACCGTCGTCGGCTCCTCGAACGGCGAGCTGCGTGAGCGCAAGGACCGCGCGGATGACGCCGTCCAGGCAGTGAAGGGCGCCATCCGGCACGGGGCTCTCCCCGGCGGCGGCTGGACTCTTCTCCGCATCGCCACCGAGCTGGCGAAGGTCTATGGCGAAGGCATCAACGAACGGCCGCGGATGGACACGGAGGCCACTATCGTCGCCGAGGTTCTGGAGCCCGCTCTGGAAGAGCCCGTCATTCGACTCTTTGAGAATGCTGGCTCTTCTCCGACCGAAGTGAGGAACTTCATCCAGCTCCTCTGCAACGCCATCTCGGAGGGGCACAATACGTCCAGGACGGCCAAGGTGCTCTCCCTCCCGAGCTACGAGGTCGTCTACGCCGCGGCGGCCGGCCTCCTCGACTCGACACCGGCCGTGCTGGAAGCCATCCGGAACAGCATTAGCATCGCGACCCTCAACGGCACCCTCGGCGGCATCGTCGTCTTCGAGCGCGACGAGGAACACGAGCGCTCCGAGGCCGCGGCGAACGAGGACTTCATTCGCAACGCGAACATGAACCCGGCCAACGAGAGAGCGTAGTGCCGCTCTTCTACGTCATCTGCCCAGAGGCCCACGCCGACAAGCGCATCCTGGAGCCCGAGCAGCTCAAGGGGCTGAAGTGCCGGACCTGCGGCAAGAAGGTCCGGCGTACCCCCAAGCCGCCGACCTCGATGCTGAAGGAGCGCGTGGACAACGGGCTCATGCCGAAGACGCTGGAGAACTTCGTCGACGGCCAGGAGCTGACGAAGGCGCGCTCCCGGCTCGACCTGACGAAGCCCGACTGGCAAAATACGGAGAGCTGATGAGTCCCACTATCAAGCTGAAGAGCATCCTTCTCGCGAACTTCGGCCCCTTCGTTGGGGAGAACCACAAGCTGGAGCTGCCCCCGAACGGGCTCCATATGGTGCTTGGGGAGAACCAGGACACCGACGAATCGTCGGGCGCCGGGAAGTCCTCGCTTGTTGAGGCGCTCGCGTATGCCTTCGACTATTCTGACTTCGCCGCGACCGAGCTGAAGAGCTGGGACTGGCTCACCAAGGACCCCATGTCGGTCGAGGTAGGATTTTCTGTCACGTGCCCTGAGCGGTCTGACAAGCCAGACGGAACGGTAGAGGTGGAGTATCGTCGCGGTCGCGGCGCCGGTCTTTTCATTGACGAAAACTTCTCTGTCACCAGCGCCACAGCCATAAAGGAAGAGCTGGGCCGACTTGTCGGAGTGCGTCCCGGAATCCTCAAGGCGCTCACGTACCGGCCGCAGGGCCAGCCGGGCCTGTTCCTCTCGATGACGGACCAGGAGAAGAAGTCGTTCCTCACCGAGCTGCTCGGGCTCCAAGCGTACGAGGCCGAGGCCGACCGCGCCGTCGAAACCATCGGAGAGCTGACGAAGTCCGAGGAGACCCTGAAGGCGGTGGCCGAGAGTGCCCAGGCGGCGCTCCCCGTGGCCCCCGTCCCGCCGACCGAGCCAGACCTGTCGGACCTCTCGTCGCGCCACCAGAAGCTGGGCCTGGAGGTCCAGAGCGCGGAGGAGACGCTCCGCATGCTCAAGGCCGGCGACGCTGCCGCTACGAAGGCCCAGGTTGAGCGTGAGACCGCCGTGCGCGCGCAGTGGGAATCGCACCTTTCCAATCTTTCGTCCGCGGCGGTTATGGCCGAGGGACAGACGCTACCGATTCCGGGCGTCGAGCGCCCCTCCACACCGCCCGAGCTGGCCACCCTCCGCGAGCGGCTCGGCCTCCTGCGCAAGGCCATTGCCAAGGCGAGGGCCGACCACCAGGAGAAGCTGAAGAAGCTGCGCTACGACGTGTCGGACGAGCGCAACAGATTCCACGACCTCCGCAGCCATGCCCAGGGACAGGCCCGGGTGGCCGGCGCCGAGCGGGAGCGTCTCGTCTCCGAGGTGACGGTCCTGGAGAAGCAGAAGTGTGACCGCTGCCAACGCCCTTGGTCGGACGACGCCCATGCCCGGATGCTGGCCGAGAAGCGCACGAGTATCGAGAAGTGCGACACGGTGCTGAAGGCCGCCGAGGCCGAGATGGAGCTGGCTCACGCCGCCGAGCGCCGGATGAGGGAGCTGGACCTGACGCTGACGTTCGAGCAGTCGGCCGACCCGGTCCCCGAGAAGCTGGCGAAGGGCGAACAGGAGTACGCCCAGAAGGTGCTCCAGCTCGAAGCCGACTACAAGGCACAGGTCGCCGATGTCGAGCGGCGTCACGCCGACCAGGTGAAGCTGGCGCACTCCGAGAAGCAGCGTCGCGTCGCCGAGGCCCAGGCCCAGCTCTCAAAGGCCGAGGCCGACTACATGACGGCCCTCCACAAGGCCGCGGAGATGACGTCCGAGCACGTCCGTCTCCGCGAGACCATGGCCGCAGCCAAGGAGACCCTGAACGGGTTCATCTCGGACCGGCGCGTCATGCAGGAGCGCATCGAGTCGGCGAAGACCCTCTACCGCAGCTCGCTCGCCCAGTTCGAGCGCGAGCGCGACGCCCACGCCAAGGCGAAGGCCCAGGTCGACGCCAAGGTCGAGGACTGGAAGGCCGTCCTGCGGGAGTTGGACCGCGAGCGCGACTACCTGGGGTGCGTCCGCAGCTTCCTCGGCGTCATCTTCGACGAGACCCTGAACCGCATCGCCCACCTGACCAACGAGCGCCTCGCGAAGGTACCGAACGTCCAGGGGCTGACTCTCCGGTTCGTGTCGGAGCGCGAGACCAAGACCACGAAAAACATGCGCCAGGAGATTCGGCCTATCGTCGAGCGCGACGGGCACGAGATTCCCCTGAAGCGGACCTCGGGTGGCCAGTACACGGCGGTCGAGCTGGCGGTCGACCTCTCCCTCGCGGATGTCATCGCCGAGCGGACGGGGGTGATGCCGGGCTGGCTCATCCTCGACGAGGCATTCAACGGGCTGCCGGTGAAGTCGAAGTCGGCCTGTCTGGAGCTACTGAAGGATGCTGCGACGACCCGTCTCATCCTGGTCATCGACCACGCTACTGAATTCAAGGAGCTGTTTGATTCCAGCATCATCGTCCGTAGTCGGGACGGTCGTTCGACCTTCGCGTGATATAGTAGGGTTATGAGTGGCGCCCTCAGCGTGAAGCAGGCCATCGAGCTGTCCGAGGCATGGCACCACCTGGAGAGCCACACGGTGTTTCTGGCCGTCGTCGACCGAGAGTTTTTCGTCGAAGGCCCCGAAGAGCGTCAAGACCGCGAGGAAGACGTGGAAGATGCGGTACTCCGTATCTTTCTCGACGCCGAAGACGCCTGGCTTTATTGCGAGGAGCAGCAGGAATATTCGCAGGAATCCATTCGAATGAGAGTCCGTGGGTTCACCATGCGGGAGCTGTTCAACCTGCGCAGTGCCATCGAGAACAACGTCATCGCCGACTTCGGCGCCACCGTCCGAGCGGACGTGTGTACGCTGAGGGACGGAGAGCCAGTCGTGGTCGATACACTCTGGTCTTCGTCCATCCACCCCAACTGAGGAGAGCAGACCATGGCACGCGGATTCAAGAAGGCGAAGAAGGGCAAGTTCGATGACCTCCCGACCGACTTCAAGGACGCCGTCGCGCAGTCGACGCCCGAGGACATCAACGCGCGCATCGCCACCATCACCAAGGAGACCGAGGCGCTCCTGAAGGCGCGCGACGACGACCAGGACTACCAGTCGAAGAAGGAGGCCCTGAAGGAGGCCAGCGCCGTCTACCGCGACGGCAAGAAGGCGAACCGCCTGAAGGTCCTCTACTGCATCCAGGTGCTCGGGGACAAGGGCAAGGCGTAGTTCGTGGCCAAGGTTCTGGTATTCGACATCTCCGGTAGCACCGGCTGGGCCGAGTTCGATTCCGAGAACCCGACCAAGCCGGTGGCCTACGGTGTCATCGCCCTCGAAAAGCCCGCGAAGAAGTTCGCGGAGCACCCCTGGGGCTACGTCC
>JAEHJW020004596.1_pt1 | contig 24436 bp, 31 predicted proteins | sample 9271431 | NCBI WGS metagenome assembly JAEHJW02 | reverse complement strand
TACCAGGCTTGGTTGCCATTCGGCCAGATCGCCGCTGGGCCATCATCGCGGTGTAGCTGACCGTGCCTGTCTCGCCACTCAATGCTCTCTTGCAGGCAACATGGCAGTGTCTCCCCCGCCAGCTGACATAGCACCTGATAGGCTGGGTCGTTATGAATCAGACAATACAAACCATCTGGCTTGCCTGACCAAACATGGAGTTCATCGTCTTTCTCATATATAGTCGGGCGCCGCCCGAGTTGCCGTGCCGACACCTCGCAACGATGTCTACCGCAGTTTGGCCTATCATCGACTATTGGTTGTTTGCAGCGTTTGTCTCCGTCTATTGGAAAATTGCAAATCCTTCTCATCTTCTGTTATGTTCCGCGGCTGCTTCTATAGCAATGCCACACAACGGGAGATCAACAGAAATACACATTTTCAGGAACACAGAAGATGTTACTCTAGCTATTGCTATGACAGAAACATCGTAAAGACGAGATCAAACGTCCAGAGATTGCTTGCGTAGTTCTGCGTGCTCCTCTTCGGTGACCTCCTCGCCATGCCACCACCATTCTTTAGCGCCATCAGCCCTAATTATAGCGGGCCCATCGTCACGGTGCCACCGGCCATGCTGATACCAGGCTTGCGTGCCATCTGCCTCAATCACAGCTGGGCCATCATCTCGGTGCAACTTGTCGTGCTGATGCCACCTTTGTCTCCCACTTGCCTCAATTCGGGCTGGGCCATCATCTCGGTGCAATGCGCCATCTTTATCCCTCCACTCTACTATCCCATTTAAGCAGCATGGCGGTTTCTCTCCGGCCACCTGACACAGTGCCTGGTAGGCTGGATCACTGTGGATCAAGCAATATACGCCATCCGGTTTCCCGGCCCAGACATGCAATTCGTCGTCTTTCTCATATACGGTCGGGCTCTGACTCAACTGATCTGCTGATATCTCACATATGTGTCTTCCACAGTTTGGCCTACCATCGGCCACAGGTTGGCTACAGCGCTTAGCCTCGGATATTGGAAAATTACAGATTCTTGTCATAGTTTCTTGTGTTCCACGGCTGTTTTTATAATAGCACTGCGCAACGGGAAATCAACAAAAACAACCATTCTCAGGGGCACGGGATAGGTTATTCTGGACCGTTATTGTAAGAAAAACACCACAAAGATGAAGTCAGATATCCTCGGATTGTGCGCGCCGCCTGGCGTGCCCTTGTTCGGTAACCTGCTCGCCATGCCACCACCACTCGACCGATCCGTCTGAGTGGATTACAGCCGGACCATCATCCCGGTGAAACCTATCCTGTTGGCACCACCACTGTTGCTTACTATTTAGCCAGACTACAGCTGGTCCGTCCTCTCGATGGCGCTTGCCATATTGCCACCAGCATTGTGTGCCATCTGGCCAAATTTGGGCTGGGCCGTCATCTCGATGCAACAGGTCATACCAATACCACTTTTGTGTATTATCTGGCTCAATGTATGCTGGTCCGTCATCTCGATGCCACTGACCATGCCGACACCATTCTTGTTTACCATCTGGCCAGATTACAGCAGGACCGTCATCACGGTGTGGCCGACCGCGCCTGTCTCGCCACACGATCTGTTCCCTTAGGCAACTCGACGGTGTTTCTCCGGCCAACTGGCACAGTACTTGGTAAGACGAGTCATTATGGATTAGGCAATATAGACCATCTGGTTTACCCTCCCAGACATGAAGTTCGCCGTCTTTCTCGTATACAGTCGGGCGCCGCCCAAGTTGATCCGCAGCCAGATCGGTTGAGTGCCTGCCGCAGTTCGGTTTATCATCGGCTATAGGCTGTGTACAGCGCTTTTTCTTGGTTATCGGGAAATTGCAGATCCTTGTCACCAGTTCACATTCCTTTTGGCTGTGCTTTCATTCACTCGTTATTTTATGTGTTCCATAGTTGCTTCTATGGTAGTGCCGCACAACAGGAGATCAACGGAAATACCCATTTGGGGGAACACAGAATAGGTTATTTTATCCATCGATGCGGAAGAGGCGCCGCAAAGACGGAATCAGACCGCCCTGAGATTGCTCGCGTACCCTCTCGTAATCCTGCTTGGTGAAATGCCTATCATGCCACCACCATTCTTGGGAGCCATTGGCCCAAATTGCGGCGGGCCCATCATCTCGGTGCCACTCACCATGTTTATACCAGAACTGCGAGCCGTTTGCATAGATCTCAGCTGGACCATCATCGCGATGTCGCTTGCCATGTTGATACCACTCTGTGTGTCCATTTGGCCGCATCAGAGCCGGCCCATCGTCTCGGTGCAGCTCGCCATGCTCATCTGTGTACCTCACCTCATCCTTTATGCAATATGGCGGCTTCTCTCCAACCAATTGATATAACACGTGATAGGACGGATCGCTGTGAATCAAGCAATAGAAGCCATCTGGTTCTCCTGCCCAAACATGCAATTCGCCGTTCTTCCTGTATGCGGTTGGATGCTGTCCGAGTTGATCCGCCGATAAATTGTGCCTATGTCTGCCACAGTTTGGCTTATCATCGGCTACCGGTTGCTTGCAACGCTTATTGTTAGATATTGGGAAATTGCAAATCTTTGTCATTGTTCTCTGTGTTCCGCGGTTATTTCTATAATAGTGCCACACAACAGGAGATCAACGAAAATAACCATTTTCGAGAGACACGGAAAATATTATTTGGGCCGTTGCTATAAAAGAAACATTGTGAAGATGAAATCAAGTGCCCCGAGATTGTTCGCGCAACTCGGCGTATTCTTCTTTGGTGACCTGTTTGTCATGCCAGTACCACTTCTGCGTACCGTCTGGATGAACCTCGGCTGGACCGTCATCCCGATGCAACTTGCCATTCTGATACCACCATTGTCTGCCATCTAGTCGGATTCGGGCTGGCCCATCGTCACGATGCAACTGGTCATGTTGACACCACCACTGTTCTCCGTCCGGCCAAGTCACGGCCGGCCCATCATCTCGATGCAGCTCGCCGTGTTGATACCAGGCCCACCTGCCGTTTGATTCAATCACAGCAGGACCATCGTCACGATGCAACTTGCCGTGCTGGCGCCATGACATGCTGCCGCCGGTCCATATCTCGGCTGGCCCGTCCTCCCTGTGTCGTTTGCCATGCTGATACCAGAACAGCCCACCGATAGGCGTGATCATAGCTGGTCCGTCATCTCGGTGGGGTTGACCATCCTCGTCTCTCCAATAGACCGATTTGTCCAGGCAACATGGCGGTGTCTCTCCTGACACTTGATATAAAACTTGATAAGCTGGGTCGTTGTGAATCAGACAATACAAGCCATCCGGATCACCCGGCCAAACGTGCAATTCATTGTCTTTCTCGTATATGATCGGGCTTTGTCCAAGCTGCTGCGCCGATACCTCACAATGATGTCTGCCGCAGTTCGGCCTGCCATCGGCTATCGGCTGCTTGCAACGCCTGGTTTCAGATATCGGGAAATTACAAATCCTGCCTATGATCTTCCGTGTAGCCAACACCGAGTTTGTAGCGGGTCTGTTTTGTTCTTGCAACGCCGTTGTGCCCCCGCATCGCCTATGAGCGCAGTGCACTGACCGACTGACATCTGCAGGTCGCGCCAGTCTGCTCCAGATTGTACCAACAGTGCTGCTGTTTCCATCGGTTGCAATAATGGGTCCATGTCCGTCACGGTCGCTGCGCGCATAGTGTTTACGTTTTGGGCCGCGGCTATTTGGATAACCTCTGACCAGCCATTAGAAGTAAAGGGGGGCGTAGGACTTCCGTGTATTGTGCGTTCCCAAGCGCGCTGCCAATCATCACAGCGTATGTGTACGGAGCCATATAGCTGGCGGAGAACTTGCCACACGTCACTTGTGTGTGTGGCACAATATGCACGATCTCCCATGATGTGCAGTTCGTGCTCCTCGTCGTCGAGCACTTTATGTCGCTCCGTCAATAGTGCCACCACCTCCTGCCGATCTGGGTGGGGAGGGATGGTAATCTTTGTGATCCGCAGGACCGATGCCATCAGTCGTCCAATTGTGCAATAAAGTTGTGGAAAATGTTCTGGCGTGCCTTAGCCAATTGTCCAGATACTTCTGAACGCGATCTCAAGGAAGCATTACTGCTGTGCGCATAGTTGCCAACCGATTGTATGCAGGTGGCCAAGAAAATCCCCCAAGCGGTATCACGTGCTTCCTGTGGTATCATTGCATGGGTCTTAAGTATCGCTATGGTCTCTTCTGCTCCATCTGGGTCATCCCGAAACACGTGCCGGGTGAGCCACTCCTCAGGGTCTTGCACTGTGTGTCTCTGCATGCGTTGTGCCACCTCTGTGAAGTCTCCATAGGCTTTGTGTATGAGGCCAGCAAGTTGCAAAGCCTTGGTTGTCCGCTCGGTGCCGCTCTTCGTGTGCCTGATCAGTTGTTTGGAGATCCTGGTGGAGTCTATATTGGTGCTGACCCCTATGATAAGCGGGTAACCAGTTAAACGGGCTGTCATGTACACGGCCAACCCATGACGACCATCGAAGCCATTCACGATTGTCGTGCGCGCATCAATCGATTGTCCGGCTACTGTCTCTTGCAGATTGGGCATAACGACATCCATCATAGCCATCTGCCCGTGCCCAAAGACTTGCACGGATTCCAACTTGCCCCTCAGTTTCTCTTCCTCTATCTGCTCCCAGTCTTCGAGGGCATCCAGGATTAATTTGTTGTCTATGGGAGTCCAGACCGCTCCTACGTCTCCGAGAACCTCCAAAGTGTCGGCACGCATCACGCTTTGGCGCCCCTCTATAACCTGTCTGTCATCTTCTCCTGGTGCCCATACAGGCCCCGTAACGACATCAAACAGTACGTTCGCTCTGCCCATGAGCTGCTGCGCCGTTTCGTCGTCCGTGTTGTTGTAGGTCTCATATACCGCATTGTTAGGCTGCGCACTTTCCGTGTATTCGGTGGGATCAAATAATAACCCCTGTCCACTCTGCTCCGACTGTAAGTGCCCAGCGGCGCAGCGCAGAGTGCCGCCACGCACCACGAGACGACACCGCTCTGTGGACCCGTTCGGCTTTACTATAATATGTTCACATTGATGCGTTGTATTTGTGTATGTGTATAAGTCATCCATCATATACGTTACGTTCCATATTGTCGAGGCGCATCGAACAGCACAAGAAGGCAAAATGCTTGCAAAAGTGTTCTCCGTGTGCTAAAATAGTGTTTATAAGTGCTAAAATAGTAACGGTTGGCATCGAGTTTGTCAACTACCCCGTTCCTGAGGGACGGGGCTTGCGGGAAGGTCCTGCAAGCCCAGGTTGACCAGACCGAGATATTAGAAAGAAGGTGGGACAAAATATCTACGTTGCATACGAGCGAGAAGACCAACCCTGGGATGCCTCCTCAGTCCCAGGCTCTTGAATCCGTGTCAGCAGACAACCGTAAGGGCAAGGACGAAACGGGATGCGGACGTCGTGGAAACACGACAACTGGTATGCAACATGGTCGAGAGGATCGTTTCTTGGAGCTTACCTCCCCAAGAAACAGTCACACTGCAACTCCGGAGCAATCCGAAAGAGCAGAAGCAAGGGGTGTTATAGCCCCACCTAGCAGTACCGCATCGCGGGTGTTCGTACTCGACAAACACGGAAACCCTCTGATGCCCTGTCATCCAGCCAGGGCACGGAAATTGCTTAAGTCCGGGCGAGCCAGGGTCCACCGACTGGCACCGTTCGTGATCCGCATAGTGGACAGAGAAATAGAGCAGTGTGAGGTTCCTGGGGTTGTCGTAAAAATCGACCCAGGCTCCAAGCACACCGGTATCGCCTGTGCTCGCGTAGACGAAGCCGGTATAACTCACGGGCTGGTGTCGATCCAGCTCGATCACCGTGGGCAGTTTATTCACGAGAAGATGGGACAGCGGGCCAGATATCGCCGACGCAGGCGTTCGGTAAACTTACGTTATCGTGCTCCACGATGGAGGAATCGCCACCCACAGGCTTGCCGGGCATGTGGGAAGAATGCAAAGCACAACAAGGGATATTGCGGCCCGTGCATACAGAAGCGTGATTTCGTGGATAACGGATATCGCCAGTATCGTCTTCCGCCAAGCCTCTTCCATCGAGTCACAACCACCACATCGTGGGTAAATCGCCTGTCCAGGTGGGCTCCGGTTACGAGTCTGTCGATGGAACTGGTACGTTTTGATACCCAGGCAATGCAGAACCCCGAGATTTCAGGAGTTGAATATCAACAGGGTACTTTGGCAGGTTACGAGGTGCGAGAATATCTATTGGAGAAATGGAATAGAAAGTGTGCGTATTGTGAAACCAGCGGTACGCCACTCAATATTGACCATATTGTTGCTCGATCTAGAGGAGGAACTAATCGGATCTCAAATCTTACTCTGTCCTGTAGAGACTGTAATGAATCCAAGGGTTCCGAGGACGTAGAAACCTGGTGTGAACGACACTTTAGAAGGCAGAACGGAAAGAAGATTGCTCGTAAGGTCACCGCTCAGGCCAAGGCGCTACTCAAGGATACGGCAGCAGTCAATTCTACTCGTTGGGCATTATGGCGAGAACTTCTAAAAGCAGGACTACCAGTCGAAACCGGTACAGGTGGACGAACTAAGTGGAATAGAAAGCGATTTGGTGTACCAAAGTCCCACACCCTTGACGCTCTCTGCATTGGAAACATCGATAGTATTGGGTCGGTGCCCAATAACATATTGATTGTTGCTTGTATAGGGCGAGGTAAGCACCAAAGGACGACACTAAATAAATATGGTTTTGTCCGTTCAAGGCTACCTCGAACTAAGACTCATCACGGCTTGCGCACCGGGGATTTTGTGCGGGCGGCAGTACCGAACGGTAAATACAAAGGTGTCCACGTTGGCCGTGTAAGTATACGCTCATCTGGAAGAGTTTGTGTTAGCAAGGTGGATGGTATTTCTTATAAGAACTGCTCGGTTTTGCAACGAGCAGATGGTTATGGATATAGTAGAGAGAAGGAAGCGCTTCTTATCCCCGCCCAAGAGGTCGGGGTATCCAAAGCACGGTAGCTGACGAATGGATAATCAGGTCGTCAAGAGCTTGCCGGAGTCGAATCAGTGATCGCGCCAGGCAAAATGCTTGCACGAGTGTTCTCCGTGTGCTAAAATATATATATGAACAGTATTTTAACAGCCACAGCGCAAAGATTAAACTCCAATAGTATCACGTTGTACAACCCGACCGCCACCACTTGCCAGCGCATCTGTGCAGACGGTAGCCGTTGTCCGAGACCAGTTGCTTTTGTCGGTGCTTATTGTGGAGTGCCTCATTCGTCCAGTGTACCCGTACCGCAGGTTTTCGCTAATACTGAGTATGCAATGGATACGGTATACGGCCTCGTTGCACCAGATCGCATTTGGAATACCGATTCGATTACAAACGTGCGTTTTGTTAACTGCACATTGTCTGGTGGTCTCTGGCGCGGTAACGCCTTGCGTGACGTTGTGTTTGAGTATTCAGATCTCTCGGAATGCGTGTTCGAGATAACCGAGATGACCGATGTACGATTCTCGGTGTGTAACCTTTGTGCGTCCAAATTGTCACCGGTCCACATCGAGCGCACCAGCGTTATGTACTGTAACCTGGACCGCGACTCCCGATTATCGCCGGACACAATTAGTTATCTAGCTCTTGCGGACGAATTGTAAAAAAGACCAATGAGACCAAAGAAAGGAGTGCACTAGGGAGGCAACCAATCCATTTTCATATGACACAATCCATCAATTTGAAAGGAATCATTATGCAAATCTTTAATTTTTCGTCATCCAGTAATTCGCGAGACAAGGAATCCGCGTTACTGGACTTACAACTAGAAGCATTAGACCCAGACACCCCAGACGAGCGTCTAACGCAGCTCATGGCACACCCAGTAGCCGCCGTGCGTCGTGCCATAGTGCGTCGCGTACACTTACCGAGCCACTTAGCAAATCGAGCACTCGTTGACCATGATTGGACGGTGCGTCGCGCATATGCTCAGCGCGGCGATGTGTCGGTGAGACATCTCGTGCGTCTGGTGCAAGATGAGCACTCACAGGTTGCACATTGGGCGCTGACGCATCGCTCGTTGCGCGACACGCTAAACCAGTTACCGGATGGTCACGAATATCAGCTAGACTAGGTTAATTGGTATTTCGAGGAACTGCCGAAATCATCTTGCCATAACCACGATGAATACCAGCGAAATTATTATTATCATCCATGCCACCATGGCCTCTCTCGCAGTGCCCGTAGTGCCAGCGAGCGGTACGGTGATACGCGGACCAAATGGCCATGCCCATCGTACGCCGCCCCTGGTCAGCGTGTCGGCTAGCAGATGAGCCGCGTACCCCCAGCAAATGGCTAACAGGAAAACCGTGTGCGAGATGTTGTGCGCATAGAACCAATAACCCAAAGCGGCTCCGGCACCCCAAGATATTAGATGGCGCCACATTTTAGTTAGAAACGAGGATGGTGCTATGGTCCAGATGGCCATACAGAGGATGGCCCCGGTAAAGATTGCTCGACCCATGGGAGAGTACCATAAGAACCACGCCAGCACGGCTATGCCAATCAATGCCCATAGGTTGTGAGTTCCTTTGCGATGACCACCGGCACCAGTCCCGATAGCTTTAGCGCCCAATCGCCCGATCGGTCCGAAGGCACGTGCAGGAGAGGCATCAGGATGATCTAGGTCTGGCATCAAGCCGGCCCCGCCCGCCAATACGGCCACCATGGCTATATGCTCAGGCGAGTGTGCCATGCCAGTCGCCATAGCCAGAGCGGCTCCCGATGTTGCTGAAATTAGTCCGTGGTGTCTGCCCATCATAGTACCAATATTATATCATATGCCAAGCTGTGGTCAACTGGTTCCCAGGTTGTATAGTTGGCAATTGCCGCATGCAAATATGTAGCCAACCATATAATCAATTATGACAAGAATTTGCAATTTCCCGATATCAGAAACCAAGCGTTGCAGGCAGCCGGTAATTGGGAACCAACCAAATTGCGGTAAACACGGTTGCGACTTATCGGCACAGCAGCTCGGGCCAAATCCGACCGTGTACAGGAGAGGCGGCGAATTGCACATTTGGACTGGCAGACCCGTTGGTCTGTATTGCATGATTCACAGAATATCTATATATCAGACAACAGTGCGGTCAATCGCTAAGCCGTATTGCCTCGATGTAACGACGCGCCTTGACCTTCATGTCACGTCGAGGCATCGCGACGATATGCCTACGAGAGTCGGTCCGGGCGGTACGCAATTTTGGTATTCAAACGGTGAACTACACAGAGACAATGGGCCAGCAATGATTTGCCCGGACGGTACTCAGAAGTGGTATCACAGGGACACATTACACCGAGAAGATGGGCCGGCTGTAATCAAATCCAATGGCGCGCAGTATTGGTATCGGCATGGTCGGCTACATCGGGAGGATGGGCCAGCGATGATTATGCCAGATGGGACGTTAACCTGGCATTGGCATGGTGAGCGGGTCACCGAACAAGAGCACGCCGAACTCAGACAGCAGCTTCTGGGTAACTAAACATTCCCCCAGCCACTTGATACAGTGCCTGATAGGCCGGGCCATTGTGAATTGGACAATAAACATCATTGGGCTCCCCTGCCCAGATATGTAGTTCGCCATTCTTTTGATATACGGTTAGGCTCCGCCCCAACTGATCTGCGGATAGGTTGTGCCCATGCCTGCCGCAGCTCGGTTTGTCATTGGCCATTAGATGTTTACAACGCTTTGTTTCGGATATCGGGAAGTTACAAATTATTGTCATTGTTTTCTGTTCCGCGATCATTTTTATAATAATGTCACACAACGGGAAATCAATTAAAATAACTGCTTCGAGGAACACGGAATAGGCTATTTGAACCGTTATTATAAAAAGAAAAACCGTAAAGACTAAATCAGATGCCCCTGGACTGCTCTCGTAGTCTAGCGTGCTCCTTCTCGGTGATCGCCTCACCATGCCAGTACCAGGTTAACGTCCCGTCTGGCATAATTATCGCTGGTCCGTCATCCCTATGAAGCCTGCCATGCCAACACCACCGCTGTGTGCCATCTGCCTCAATTATGGCCGGGCCATCATCCCGGTGAGGTTTATCATGTTGATACCATCTCTGCATGCCATTCACCCAAATTACAGCTGGACCATCTTCCCGATGAAGCTTACCATGTTGATACCACCGCTGCGAACCGTCTGCTTCGATTAATGCTGGTCCATCGTCTCGGTGCCACTGGCCATTCTCATCTTTCCAAGAGATGTCCCTTTGTAGGCAGCATGGTGGTGTCTCCCCGGCTAATTGGCAAAGAGCTTGATATGCCGGATCTCCGTGAACCAGACAATAAAACTTATCTGGCTTTTCTGTCCAGATGTGCAATTCGCCATCCTTTCGATACACGACCGGGCTCTGCCCGAGTTGCTCTGCCGATAAGTCGGTCTTATGTCTCCCGCAATTTGGCTTACCGTCGACCATTAACTGCTTACATCGCTTAGTCTTGGATATTGGAAAGTTGCAAATCTTTGTCATTGTTTTCTGTGTTCCATGGCTGTTTTTATAATAGTGCGTCACAACAGAAGATTAACAAAAATGCCCATTCTCAGGAACACAGAGTAGGTTATTTCAACCGTTGCCATAAAAGAAATATCACGGAAATATAATCAAACACCATCAGATTGTTTGCGTAGCCTGGCATGCGCTTTTTCGGTAACCTCTCTATCATGCCAATACCATTGCTGGGAACCATCTGACCAAATCCAGGCTGGACCATCTTCGCGATGTAGTTCGCCATGTTGATGCCAGAACTGCGAACCACCTGGCCAAACCTCGGCTGGGCCATCATCTCGGTGTAGTAGGCCATGCTGGTACCATTGCTGCGTGCCGTCCGCCTCAATCGCAGCAGGTCCATTATCTCGATGCCGCTCGCCATTCTGATACCAATATCGCGCGCCGTCTGGCCAAACCCGGGCCGGTCCATCATCACGGTGCCGCTTACCGTGCCGATACCACTCTTGTGTCCCATCCGGCTCGATCAAAGCCGGACCATCTTCGCGGTGCAGCTTACCGTCATTATCTCTATACGTCACTATCTTGTTTGAGCAACACGGTGGCGTTTCCCCGGCCACTCGGTACAATGCCTGATAAGCCGGGTCACTGTGAATTGAGCAATAAACATCATTGGGCTCTCCGTCCCAGACATGCAGTTCGCCATCCTTTTGATAAACGACTGGGCTTTGCCCAAGCTGATCTGCCGATATCTCGCAGTGATGCCTGCCACAGTTCGGTTTGTCACCAGCTATTGGCTGTTTACAGCGCCTGGTCTTGGATGTCGGGAAATTGCAAATCCTTGTCATTGTTTCTTATGTTCCGCGGTCATTTTTATAATAGTGCCACATAATGGGAGATCAACAAAAATGGATATTCTGAGAAACGGTTTTGTCGGTGATATTGTCGATTTAATCTTCTGTACCTTTATCGCCGATTTGATTGCTTTTTATGCTTATTGTGTTTTTTTGTGCTCTTTATGTTCGTTATGTTCTTAATGTTACGTTATGTTCTTAGTGATCGTTGCGATCTTCTTTTTTATATATGCTTTTACGAAAAAAACCAGAAAAAAAGGTTCGATGTTTGCAGTGGAGGAGCTTTTGGAATATTAGCCAAGCGTAACGTTCGCCATGTTCGTTGCGATCTTCTTTTTTATATATGCTTTTACGAAAAAAACCAGAAAAAAAGGTTCGATGTTTGTATTGGAGGAGCTTTTGGAATATTAGCCAAGCGTAACGTTCGCTATGCGGTGGTGACGAGGCGATCAGGGCGGACGAAGCGCGGAGCGCGGAACGGACCAATTTGGGGATTGCGCGCGAGGAGCGGGGCGGGCCTATCACGTAATCAAGATTCCGTTCGGAATTGTCCACACATCGCATTGGTCCACATAAACCATATGACAAATATTTTTATATATTGCGATAGGTGTTCGTCCCGTCTCCCGTGCGGTTTCCGAGCACTTGTTGATATCCAGTTGTGAAATCGTTTGCACAAGACTCACAAAAGCTTGTTAAAAGCTTGAGAACTCTTGAACATAGAAGACAATAAAAAATCATGGAAGAATATGAACCAACACTAGTGATTTTTGTTGATCTCCCGTTGTGCTGCATTATTATAAACAAAACACCGATGAACTACCACGCTATAGTTATGGCATATTAGGTTATCCCTGAAATCTATACTGTGATATACTCAGATTGTGCCCATAGACGACGAAGATAAACAACCAGCAGCGGGTCACAGTGATGTGCAGCCCACCATCACTGCCCAACAACTGAAACGATTACATGCTCTTAGTACACAGATCTTTCATAACGATCGCGACGGACGTATCGACTTCGCGTCCCTAATTCTGCATCGCGACATAGAGTCATACAAGGACTTGACAGAACAGGAAGCCGCCAAGCTAGCGGATATACTGTTGGGGTACCAGTTATTAGATAGCTACTTGTCGGCGCCATGATAAGCGTGGCCCCCCCAAAGAAGCAATCAGATCAGCAAGCCCCCGGTAGCGCCAGAGCCATTGCTCTCAACATTTACAGACAACTCGCACAAGCCATTGCCATATGTATCACCGCTTTTGCTGTAGACTGGGGGCTACGCGCCGAGCTACCCAAATCGCTGGCTAGATTGGATGCGCGCGTTTTCTGGTGGCCAATTGCGCTTGGCGTGCTGTGGTTTGTCTGGACTAGTGTGGTCAGGTACTCCGCCTTATCTCGTATGTACGAAACCACCGATATTAGTCCCAGAAAGAGACGCATGCTGCTGGCTAGTTCCGTCCCTGTGAAGATAGAGAGCACTCGCACCTTGCAGGACTTAGCACAGGAGCGCTATCATGATAGGGCGCGATGGGTAGACATATGGGGGGTGAACGCTGGAGCCATGGTTTCTCATTGGCGGCCCATTATATCGCCCAGTCAACCACTCAAGGCTGGCTGGCGCATCTTGGTACCAATGTCTATGGGGTTTAATGACGATGACATAAAAAGGATGGTCGCTGAGGCTGTCTCTATTTGTGTAAATCAGTGGACCGGCAAAGATGACGACCTGATGTTAAAACTGGTGCAGGCGGTTATTCAGGTGGACCAACAATTCCCGGGAGCATCAGCGCGATTGTTAGGGGCCAGCGTGCTACCGATGTTGATGAGCGAATTGGCTAGCCGCTTACAGGCCAAGTGACGACGCGATTAGGCTATACGCATATCGCCATGTCGCCACGAAGATACTGTTCGCGCGCCAATTGTTTTGTATATTTGCAGTTATATTAATGATATAATGCAGGCATGAATAGATCAGCTAGCCGTACCGCTTTAAACAAATGAATACCGCCCTGGTTGCCCTAATGGCCGGTATCTTTGGCGCTGTGCTTGCCGCCATTGTACTGCTGGTTAGTGGCCGTATACACATAGACACAAGAAAATATCAATCAACTATAAAACCAACCCAGCTGCCAATTGGTCGTATGGTTGTTGGGTTATGCCTTGGAGCGCTCATGTTCGCGATTACTTCGTGGATCACACTTGCCCTGCTGATGGTCAGTGCTCCATTTGTTTGGGAAAGCATAATGCACAGCGATCGTCAAGCCAAAGCGGAAATGGACAAGCTGGAAGCAATAATAGAATGGATCGAATCCGTAAGAGATCAGTTGGCGGCTGGTTCCAACATAGAGACGGCTATCATGGGAACCCTAGCCACTGCGCCACGCCTTATTCACATGGAGGTAACCCAGTTGGCCGCAGACATCAGGGGTTCCTATAGTACGAGTTCAGCTCTGCGCCGGATGTCAACTTCTTTAGACTCTAGGGCCGCAGACCAGATGTTGGCCCCCCTTATTATGGTTACCGAGACCCCGGGGTCGTCGCTAGTGGAAACCTTGAACTCCCTCAGCGCCCAGGGACGGGAAGAGCTGGCTATGATGAAGCAAATAGAGGCCAAGCGTGCCCCGGCTTACACGAACGTGCGCATGATGGTCTTAGTCAGCTTTATCTTTTTGGTGGGCGTCGGAGTGATTCCGGGTGGGTACATGCAAGCGTATAAATCGTTCGTGGGGCAGATAGTTATGGGAGGCGGATTGCTCGTATATGGTTTGGCCGTCTACATAATGACTCGCCTAATTAAGCCAGAAAAACAACCCAGGTTTATCACTACGCAGGAGCAGCCAGCCTCTTCGTCAGGCGGGCAGGAGCTGAGAGACGGCTTTATAAGTCTTGGTTGACCAGTACATACACAGAAAGGTAGACATGCCAGTGCCATATTCAGAACATGAATACGCTAGAATACTCGATGAGCTGAATCGGTTACCGTCGGAAGCGCTATTAGAGAGAGAGCAAGAACAGGCGCTTGGCAGGATCATACGAGACTGTGACACGCAGGAGCCATTTCAAGCTCAGCTGCGCAAACAAGCCATAGAGATTTTCATGATGCATAATGTGCGCTTGGTGGCATCTATAGTGACACAAATGGCCGCCAAATGGCCATCTGCTCATATGACGGATGACCTCATGCAAGAGGGGACCATGGGATTAATGAAAGCGATCTCGGTATATGACCCAGATCGCCCCACCAAGTTTTCCACCATGGCAACCTATTGGATACGTCAAGCGGTAACCAGCTACGTGACTGCTGCAAGCGAAACCATCCGAGTACCGGCGCACGTTAATCGTAAAAAGGAGCGACACACGCAAGAAGTCACGCAGGCCGCCCGACGCGCCCGCTCGATGCGCTCTTTGGACGCTCCGCTTGATGAGGGGTCCGACCTTACCCTGGTCGATCTAATAGAGGATATAGGTCAAGAAGTAGGCCGCAGCATAGACCTGGAAGATATTAAAGAGCAGGCTACGGCGCTGATCTCGGTATGGTTAAATCCCCTAGAGGCAGAGGTGATCCGTTTGCGCTTTGGCTTGGGCGACGATCCTCCGTTGTCACTGACCACCTGTGCTCAATTGTTAGGCATATCAGATGTTGAAGTGGCGCAACTGGAGCAATCGGCGTTCACAAAGTTGCGTTCAGTCGCTCAGCGAGACATCTGATGACTAAGCACGATACGCAAGCTTCTGGACCCGGCCATGATGGTGGCGTTGAACGCCTGCGCGTGCAGATCTTGCAGCTGTCCGAGCAGCTGCGCACAAGCAACCACCCAAACAGCGGTGCAGCCAACCGATGGCTATACAAAGCGCACATCGCGGCAAGGCATGGCGATCATTTCATGGCTAAGCACTATCTACATCAGGCAACTAGCTTGTTGGATGATAGCCAACAGTAACTTGTCATGAAGCCTGCCATATATCGAGCCATCTGGTGGATTGCTATCATAGTGGTTCCTGTTGGGTTGGTTACTTACCGGGGTAACCCGATCCACAACATACAGCACAACGCGCTCACGCTTTCGATGGCTTGGTCATATGTGATTTGGATTGTGTGGCTGTGGCTATGTCTCGGTGGCCTACTCGAATTATTTGGTCAATGGACTGCACGCGCCATACCAATAAAATCAATGTACCCCGCCCAGTGGATAGCCTCTTGGGGATGGTCGGCTACACCTCTCGCTCGCCCACGCTCTCCCATGGATTTGCGCCTCCTTGAGTTCCGGCGTGTCCTGTGGCCCGCATCAGTTCCACTTCAACTCTGTGCGCAGCGGCGAGCTGCTCATCGTCGCTATGCGCAGACGTTCAGCGCCGCTTACATCAAAAACAATACAATCCGTGCGCGGCCTCACAATTATAGCGACCACATACAGACCGCATATTGGCTCGATGCGGCGGCTCGGCACTGGGCTGTATATACCACAATGCACCTTATGGCTAGTGTGCAGAGTGCCCGCAGATTGTATGTATGGGCAACCGATGGCCAGGTGTCCATGGATCTATGGCGCAGAGACGAGTCCAAAGATATGAAGCAAGAGGGCCTGAATTGCTGGTATGTGCAGAAAGACGAGGTGACTGCACGACAAATCGCTCGTGTCGTCGATGTGCTGGACGAGGGCATTATGACACAACGGCTGCGGGACTTGGCGTTCCTGATGCCCAAGGGACAGTGCTTTATAGATGGCTATCCCAGCCTACTGTGGCTACGACCCGGGATTCAGTTCCCCTATCCAGCGCTAGAGCTATTTGATGCCCAGGAGGTCTGCAGGTGGTTACAGCACACCCCATGGATAGACTCGCTACAGATCATAACGCTTGAGGACATGCCGCCCGATCTGCATGCGCACCGCCGTCTCGTCGCCATGTCGAAGCTCTGGAACACACCAGTCTGTGACTCGTCCAAAGTCAATGTAATAGTGACCAATCGGACATTGAAGAGTTCAGAAGCGATAGACCTGGACCCAGAGAACATGGTATGGCTAGGGTCCATCGAGTCTTGAATTGATTAATGCGCAGATGCTAAACTAGTCAATAGTTCACCAACCGTGGGCACTTCTGGTCTGGTCATCTTCTGTATAAGGGCAGCGCGCAGGCGTAGCGGCAGGGTGCTCTCGGCGGCGTTATTGCCCATTGTCACGTTCTGCTTTATTAAGACAGTCAGCCACCATGGGCAGGTGGCTTTGTCATTTATTATGCTGGTTTCCGTAGTATTGGTCAGCCACTTCCCGATCAAGTGTTGTTCATCCGCAGACAAGTCTTCATCTTCCATTAGCGCTTTGGCCCATGTAAGGTCATCATCGTACAGCGTGCGCATTCGCCTGGCCTCGGACACCTGACGCATACCCGACTCAGAGTGTATCAGTTTCTCGATGAACTCCTCCAGGGGCCCCCAGTCTCTCTGTAAAATCAGGAACCGCGTTGCTTCCATCTCCGCAGGACTTATTTCGCGCGTGCGCTGTTTGATTGCTCTTGCAGATACGGGCGCCGGCAATCCCAGAATGCGAGACCACTGTTGCTCCAGCATTCTGCGGATGAGCGGGTCTGGGACACTATGTATAGCCTGCGTAACCTCCTCGTGCACCTTTGACAGCCTTTGCGTGTCTGTTATCAGTTCTCGATTATTTTGTAAGACTTGCCGTTCTCCCCAATCTAGCACCCATTGCTCTATACTGGGGGCGGTCTCCTTGAGTCCATTCAATAGGTCTTCTCCAAGTTCGTCTACACTGGTGTCTGGGTCTAACCCCTGTTCAAGTTCGCAGACATTGAGCTGCATATTGCCGGGACGCGGACAGCTCAGTGCTTTCAGAACGCCGTGACGCCCGGCACGATCGCCATCGAGCATTATGTAGATCTCTCTAAACCCCATCGAGTTCAGCTCTCTCAAGTGACCGGCAGTTAGCGCGCACCCCAACAAGGCAGCGGTAGGCCACCCAATGTCCAAGAGCCGCAGCCAGTCAATCATACCCTCTACAATCGTTATGTCTCTATGCTCGGCGGTAGCCTTTGCTGGTGGTATTAAAAGGTGCCTGCTTTTGTTATATAGTGGACTACTCGGCCCATTTTTGTATTTTGGTCCTTGTGGGTCGTCTACGTTCTTGGCAGCCCAGCCTACAGGAGACCCCTGAGAGTCCCTGATTGGTACGATCAGGTACCCCTGGGCTTGGCTTATCGATACGGCCTTGTCGAGTTTGGCCCAAGCGTCGCGTCCTATGTGCGATCTGGCGGAGCGCAGTGCCGACTCGGACACGTATACCATCTGTACACGGTGGAGCAGCTGCATGGACACCTTGCGCTCTGCAGACAGTGCGCATAGTGCGTCGTGCTGATCGTCGTGCTGCTCCATGTGGCGCAACGCCTCGGCGTAAATATGGATCAGGGCCGCCTTTTGTTTCCATTCAAGATCGGTTGGGGGTGGCAGCCCGGCCATCTCGGCGAGACGCCTAATTGCCTCGAAGAACGGCACGTCTTCAAGCAACATGAAAGCCTTGAATAGGTCGCCCCCAGTCTGGCAACCAAAGCAATAAAAGACACCGAGTTGATCGTTTATAGATAAAGATGGGTTTCGGTCTGGGTGAAAGGGGCACAATGCCATATAATGCCCGCTATACTCGGAATCTTGCGTCTCTTGTACGTCTGTGTATATTGCCATTAGCTTGCTTATCGGATATACATGGCGTATTTGTTCAATCAAAGGGCGATTCGTATCCTCTGTGGATTGGAGCTTATCCATAACTGCATTATACCGCCTCTTTGAGTATTGGCGTCACATATGATATACGGTGCTTCTTGTTGTGAATCTGGTGGCTGTGCCATATTTGCATATTATATATACACGCATATAATACAATGTGTATATGACACGATCAACCAATACGGCAATACAACTTATAAACAAATGCTACAACTCTTTAAGCCAGGCCCAAGCAGACATGAAAGACCTATTAGAGTGGGCCGAGCAACACCCAGATGCTCCTCTGTCTTTTCATTCACCAGAGAAACCCAGCATAACTACCCATATCAAAGCCATCATGGAGCAGGAGCGCGGTCCTTGGTCTGCCAGAGACGTATATGAAGAGCTGAACCGTCAAGGCGTAGCGCCCAAGGCGCGCAAAGCAGTCCAGGCGGTCCGCGTGTCGCTGTCTCGCATGGCCAAATCTGGAGATCCTTGGATAGTTAAAATTGGAGACGGGCTGTACGTACACAAGGAGTTTGTCGATACGCAGACTGCCCGTAAAGTCTCGTAGTTAGGCGGTGCGTCATGCCGACCACATCCACATCGACACGTAAAACACCAGCAGACAAGCTGTGCAACGTGCCCATAGCGCCGGACCGTCGTTGCGCCAACAAGTTGCCCAAGGGCAAGCCAAACTGCGGCGAGCACGGGCACGAAATATCGGCCGAAATGTGTGGCCCTTGTCCTTTTGTCATAATTGATAAAAATGATGTCGTGCATATATGGGACAGTACCATAGATCAAGAAACTTGCCTGATTCATAGGGACGTCGTCCTAGACGTACTATATCAGCTAAAAGGAGAAACCTCAGACGAGTCTTGCCTGGTTGGCAGAGAAGTCGCCGTAATTAATGCTCGTGGACAAATACACCGGGGGAACGCCCCAGCTTTTTATGGTGCTGACGGTGATAGGGCTTGGTACTGGGAAGGCAAGCCACATCGTGATGGCGGTCCAGCTTGGGTATGGCCAGATGGGTCACAAAAATGGTATCAACATGGCGAATTACACCGAGACGATGGACCTGCCTGGATTAAATCAGACGGTACACAAGAGTGGTATCAACATGACGAATTACACCGAGATAATGGCCCCGCTATAATCAAACCAGATGGTTCGGAGTATTGGTATCAGCATGGTAAGCTACACAGAGACGGCGGGCCTGCATGCTCTAGCTATGGCGTAAAGTCTTGGTGGCAACATGGCCAGCTACACAGAGATGATGGACCAGCTGATATCTGGTCTAATGGTGAGCAACGCTGGTACCGGTATGGTAAGATACACCGAGACGATGGACCAGCCATGATCAAGCCAGATGGGACGGAAATTTGGTGGAAGGATGGGCGTATGGTGCCTACGCCAGATAGCACAAAACAGTGACTGACCCGGCCCAAGACACAACTGACATAACGGATTATACGACAAGCGACTGGCATCCATGGATAGATCAACGTCAATGGTGGGCAAATACGCAATATCTATGGCAATGGGCGCCTGTGGATAGTCAGTTCGGTAGCCTGCCCGAACAAGGATCGCCAGAGCGTGGCCTAGCCTTGGCTTTATTGTCCATCCTGGGGGCATTCGGCTGCGCGAGCGATGTACAACTGAGGCGTATATTCCGGGAGCGCGCAGAAGCCGCAATAGAAGCGGCTGCATCTGCTAATTTTCTGGCTGAGACTATATCGAATGGTCCGGCACCACGCCTATATAAAATAAGATCCAGGAGTATACTGGAGAGAATGTACGTACAGATGACTCCAGCCGAACAGATCGCCGTGTGCGGTAATGTGCAATTGGTTAGCAACTCGAATCACATGCGGCATGATATATTAGGTCTACAGCTGGCCCTAGATATCCCTAATCGGCACATAGATGCTATATTGGGAGAGCCCTGGGCACAAGGGCAACTGCTGTTGCCCGATCATAGGGGTCCAGAACGGGGCGACTTGGTCATCGTGCATAACGGGGGTGTGCGTGATGTTTATGAAATAGTTGGATCTGTCTCGTCACTTAGTTACATACTACCCAAAAAGTTCACCACCTGGATGCAAGCGCTGGGCCTGGCTACGCCGTCGGTTCTGGGTATGCGTGTTATCATGTTTTGTGCTGACTCGTCTGGGGGGGCCGTCTCTGCTCGTCAAGCCATAGCGGCGCTACGACGCGTCGCCAAAGAGCCGATAGAGGGCACCGGCGGCAAATACCTGAGTTCAGAGATGATGCGGCATGTGTTATCTTCTATACTAATAGTCAAGGCATCTGATTGGCCTGGCTGGGGAGCTCGCCCCAAAGATGCCCCGATAATAGCCCAGCGCTTGGCGTGGCCTGAAGAAAAGATGGAAACAGTGGAGGACATTATGACAGCGCCCTATGTGCCTCAGCTCGATACCACTGTCGCGGACTGGACAGAGACGGCCAAAAATGCACGGGGATTGCTTTCTTGGTCTATGATTGCATCTGCTCGATCAGTCACCTAATGGCGCCATGGCGTAGCGCTCTCTGCGTCGTGGCGGTGCTATGCAGGACAATGGAACGCAAATAAAGATGACGAAGATTTGCAATTTCCCAACATCCAAGAGCAAGCGCTGCAAACAACCGATAGCCGATGACAAACCGAACTGTGGCAGGCATAGGATCAACTTGTCGGCAGAACAGCTCGGGCAGAACCCAACTGTATACCAAAAGGATGGTGAACTGCATATCTGGGTAGGAAAGCCTGACAGCCTGTACTGCTTGATCCATGGTGACCCAGCCTGCCGAGTGCTATATCAGTTAAGTGGTGAGAAGATGCCGCCCTGCGTAAGACAGACAGTTGAGTGGAAGGACGCGGACGGCATGCCACATAAAGACGACGGACCGGCTGTACTCAGGGTGGATGGTACACAAAAGTGGTATCGGCATGGTTTTCGTCATCGCGAGGATGGACCAGCCGTAGTTGAGCCAGATGGTACGCAAAGGTGGTACCAGCACGGCGAATTACACCGAGACGGCGGTCCGGCATTCGTTGGGGCGGATGGCACACAGAAGTGGTACCAATATGGCAGGTTGCACCGAGGCGATGGACCAGCATTCGTTGGGGCGGATGGCGAGCATAAGTGGTATCAATATGGTAAGCTTCACCGCGATGATGGCCCAGCTATAGTCGAATCAGATGGCACACAAGCCTGGTATCGGCATAGCGACCTGCACCGGGATGACGGCCCAGCCCTAATTCGCGCAGATGGCACGCAGGAGTGGTGGCAATATGATGAATGTCATAGGGAGGATGGACCGGCCATAATCAAGGCAAATGGCAGACAGGAATGGCGGTGGCACGGCTGGCATGTCACTGAACAAGAGCACACTGCGCTGCGAGAGCGATCCAAGAATATTTGATTTTATCTTTATGGTGTTTCTTTTATGGCAGCAGTCAGAATAACCTATTTCGTGTTCCTGAGAATGGGTATTTTCGTTGATCTTCTGTTGTGCGGCACTATTATAAAAATAACCATGGAACACAGAGAACAATGACGAAGATTTGCAATTTCCCAATATCCAAGACAAAGCGTTGTACACAACCGATAACCGACGATAAGCCAAATTGCGGCAGGCATAAGGTCAATCTGTCGGCAGATCAACTTGGGCGGCGCCCGACTGTATACCAAAAGGATGGCGAACTTCATGTCTGGGCAGGAAAGCCTGACAGCCTATATTGTCTAATTCACGATAATTCTGCTTACCGGGTACTATATCAGCTAAGTGGTGAGATGATGCCGCCGTGCATAAAACAGACAATCGAATGGAAGGACGCGGACGGCATGCCACACAAGGACGATGGACCGGCCATACTTGAGGTAGATGGCACACAAAAATGGTATCGACATGGGTCCCGCCATCGAGACGATGGCCCGGCCGAGATTACTGCAGATGGCACGCAAGTTTGGCGCCAATACGATGGGATACACCGGGATGGCGGTCCGGCTGTGTTCGAGTCAGATGGCACACAACAGTGGTATCAATATGGCGAATTGCACCGGGATGGCGGTCCGGCTGTAACCAAAGCAAATGGGGAGCAAGAATGGTATCAGCATGACCATTTACACCGTGAGGACGGGCCAGCTGCAATCGAGCCAGATGGCACGCAGTGGTGGTTCCAGCATGGTAAGCCACACCGGGAGGACGGACCGGCCCTGATTCGCGCGGATGGCACGCAGGAGTGGTATCAGTATGGCAAACTGCACCGCGATGATGGCCCAGCTGTGGTCAGGGCAAATGGCACGCAAGAATGGCGATGGCATGGATGGAGGGTCACCGAGGAGGAGTACACTGCGTTGCGAGAACGATCCAATGGCATCTGATTTTGTCTTTATGACGTTTTTCTTATAGCAATGGTCAAAATAACCTATTCCGTGTTCCTTGAAATGGGTATTTTCGTTGATCTCCTGTTGTGCGGCGTTATTATAACAGAAGCAGCAGAATATGTGATACAATGGCTAAATGAAGACACAGATCGGGAGATGTAACTGATGAGGGCATGTAACTTCCCGATATCCAGCGACGAGCGCTGCAAACAACCGATAACCGGTAACAAGCCAAACTGCGGCAGACACAAAGTTAATTTATCTGCGGATCAATTGGGGCAAAGTCCGACTGTATACCAAAAAGACGACGAATTGCACGTCTGGGCGGGGGAACCCGATGGTGTCTATTGCCTGATTCATAGTGATTCAGGTGAGCATGTGCTGTACCAGTTAGCCGGAGAGAAGCCACCATGCTGTCTGCAAGAAAAGATAGAGCGCAAGGATGAGGACGGCGAGCTGCACCGCGATGATGGGCCAGCCGTGATTGATGCGGATGGTGCACAATACTGGTATCAGCATGGCAAGCGACACCGGGAGGATGGCCCGGCTGTCATCGAGGCAGACGGTACACAAGAGTGGTGGCGGAAAGGCGAGTGTCACAGGGATGATGGCCCAGCCATAATTGATGCAGATGGCGGGCAAATATGGTGCCAGCACGACGAGTGGCATCGGGAGGATGGTCCAGCCATAGTTGAGGTGAATGGCACCCAAAAATGGTATCAGCACGACGAGATACACAGAGACGATGGGCCTGCCTGGATAGAGCCAGATGGAACACAGAAGTGGTATTGGTTTGGCTGGCATGTCACCGAACAAGATCACACCAAGCTACGAGAGCGATACAACGGTATTTGATCTTACTTTTGCGGTTTCTTTCTCATAATGACATGCCAAATAATATTTTCCGTGTTCCTCGAAATGGGTATTTTTGCTGATCTCCCGTTGTTATGCGCCATCATAAAAGCAATAACGGAACACAAAAAGTTATGACGAGAATCTGTAATTTTCCAATATCCAAAACAAAGCGCTGTAAACAACGAATAGCCGATGACAAGCCAAACTGCGGGCGGCACAAGGTTAACTTACCGGCAGATCAGCTTGGACAGAATCCGACTGTATATCAAAAAGATGGTGAACTGCATATCTGGGCCGGCGAGCCGGATAACGTTTATTGCCTGATCCATGAAGATTCGGCCTACCAGGTGTTGTATCAGCTAAGCGGGGAGAAGCTACCGCCTTGCATAAAAAAGACGATCAAATGGAAAGACGCGAACGGCCGCTTGCATCGCGAGGATGGGCCGGCTGTAATTGAGGCGGATGGCACACAAAAGTGGTACCAGCATAACGATTTACACAGAGAGGATGGACCAGCTGTGATCTATGCGGATGGTGATCAACGGTGGTATCAATATGGCGAATTACACCGGGACGACGGTCCGGCTGTGATCGATGCGGATGGTAAGCAACAATGGTATCAATACGGTGAATTACATCGCGATGACGGCCCAGCCCAGATTTGGCCGGATGGCACGCAGAGCTGGTGGCAGTATGATAAACGACACCGCGACAACGGACCAGCCGTAATCTGGCTAGATGGCGCACAAGAGTGGTATTGCCACGGTGAGCCACACCGAGACGATGGACCTGCCTGGATTAAATCAGACGGTACGCAAGAGTGGAGGCAGCACGGCCGGCTGCATCGCGACGACGGACCAGCCGTAATCAATCCAGATGGCACACGGATTTGGTACCAGCATGGCAAGCGGCATCGTGAGGACGGACCAGCCGTAATCAATCCAGACGGTTCGGTTGATTGGTGGTGGTATGGCTGGCATATCACCGAAGATGAATACACCAGGCTGCGAGAACAACACCGAGGCGCTTGATTCTGTTTTTATAATGTCCTTTTTGTGACGACGATTAAAATAAC
>JAEHJW020003602.1_pt1 | contig 24471 bp, 17 predicted proteins | sample 9271431 | NCBI WGS metagenome assembly JAEHJW02 | reverse complement strand
CTGCCCGGCTTGTGATCCGGGGTTGACCGTGATCGTCGCCGGGCCCGGCGGCTGCGGATAGACGACGGTTCTCAGCGCCACTGGCGCGATCGTTCCACTAGAGACTGGAGATAGAACTTGTAAAGCTTGACCCAACTGCACGGCCTCATTACTCGCAACAGCAGGGGCTACTACAGTCTGGCCGAACGTCTGAGCTATCCAGCTTCCCGCTCCGTTATCAGTAAGTTTTATACCCTGACCGGTTGAACCTGCGGGTATAACCCAGGTATAAACAACAGAACCATCAGGTAAGACAAAACTAGGTATTCCGGAAGAACCTGGACAACTAACAGTAACAGCGGCAGCTGAGCTCCCCTGAAAGAAAACTTCCTGACCTGACGTCGATGGTGAGCCTACTGTTAATGTTACAGGGCTTGTAACATTAGGATGAACAACAGATTTAAGCGCAGAAACAGATATAACGCCGCTCGAATTCGGTGTAATGACCTGAAGAGCCTGGCCTAATGGTACAACTTCTGTGGATGTTGATGCGGAAGCTGCATTAAATACTTGAGTAGTATTACCCGCCGCAAGAGCACCACCTAGTGCTGCAAGAGCGCCGCTCGCAGTACCAGCACCTGTGCCACCCTGTGCAACTGTTACTATACCCGTAATATTAGTAGCGCTTGTATAATATGCTGGTAGTTGCCCTCCCAGGTTAAGGCTATTATTTGCAGTACCACTAAATACTGTGGAATTAGCGGTAGTAAATACTGTAGTATTACCAAATGTAGCAGTGGTATTTATTTGAAGGGTATTACCAGTAATACCGCCCGTTATAATAATATTACCGTTGCTATCTGGTATAACAGCAACACTTACCGTATTTGCTAAGGTATTAAATTTTGAGACCCACGTACCAAAGGTATCGGAACTGACATTAATTTGTAATAATGTATTTGCCATTAGTTAGTTCCGTTTCCCTTAAGAAGTGCTAATATATTTACCAACATATCCTTAATGTTATTTATGTCTGTTTCTAACCTTACAATATCCTGATATGAGGCTTCTTGTTGATTAGCTTTTGCTCTTACTATTTTATATTGCTCTAATGCAACATTATTAGCATTAAGTACAGCGTGTGATTTTATATCGCGCACTAGGCTACTGTTATCAACAACTTTAAGTATATTTTGTGCCATATAATTATACCTGTAGTGCTATTGTACGCATGTTAGCTGCAGTAGGTATAATATTACTAACTGTTGATGTAGGTACTATTTTGATCGCAAACGTTTTAAAGGTGTCAAATATCTGAGAACCGCTTTGCATATACCTTACAACACCGTTATTAGCTGTAAACTTAAAGGCACCGGTATTAATAGTGAGATTAGGTATAACGCCTAATGTAACATTACTTGAAGTAAATGTAGCATTAGAAGATAACGTGAGAGAAGTATTATTAGCTACAGCATTAATCTGGCTTACATTAAAACTGGTAGAAGTATTATCCTGTATATAAACAAAAGCACCAGGTTGCAACGCAGAATCTTGAGAAACAGAGCTTAAGTTTATGATATTATCACCAACCACAGTAGAAACACCTATAGATGCAGGAGAAACATACGATACAGGTAGGCCATATTCAATATCAAAGTAATCAGCTGTATTAGCAAGGGTACTATATGTTCCAACAGTAGCAGACGTTTCTACTAGTTTTGTCCAGGTGAATTTAGAGTAAGGTGTAGTGTCGGCGCTATTAATAATTTTTGCATATACGTTAAAATTAGTACCTGTGGGCCTATATGCTGAAATATAGACATTAAGATCTTCAGCAACTTGGTTTGCTGTAAGAGTTACTGCTTTCGTAATATAACGAGAAGGTCCAGCTACTACCCCTGTCTCCTCACTCACCGTTTGTGTAGTGGTAACATTCATTGTTTGTGCTGTATTAGCTATATTAATAACATTGCTGCCTGATACAATATTACCCGCTACAGGTGAAACAAATAAACAGGTAGTATTAGAGTGGTTCACTATAGCGAATGAATTACCTTGTTGTATTTCCGTGCCAGTAGTTAGGTATAAATTAGAGTTATTACCGTAAATATATTGACCATTGCACCAACTATTAGGTCTCACCATATTTCTTATAATTGTTGCAGAAGTTTGTGTAGATGTCATGTAAGGGCTATTATACTGCCCCTGCGTATTAAAGGTAATATCAAACGTCAGTGATTTACCATTAGCTAATTGTAGGATTTCATTTGTTCTGCTGTAAAGAACTCTAACTTGATCGGTAAAAGATATATTTTGAAGACTATCTGTTATTTCCCCAGCATCTTGCGTACCACTTAAAGTATAGCCCCTAAAAGAGGTATTAGAATATGCTTGTGGTGTAGCTGTAATATTAAACTGGCTTACAACGGTATCATATTCTATGTTTACAAGCTCTTGGCCAAAGCAATACGCGCCAGAAGAAGAACCCACAATAACTTTGTTTAAAACATTAGAGAAGTTAACGGTTGAATTTGATGTAGAGCCGGTTAAATAAAGTGTATTGCCCCAGGTCTTCTCAAAAAGTGCTGCTAGTGCTCCATTTCCTACTACAGTCGATAAAGCTGCATTTGAACTTGAAAACGGTAGAGACCCGAAGGATAACTGTGTATTACTAACAATATTAGCTGTACCTACATATGCACTGCCAGTTTGGGTGGTAATAATTAGTGTTTGGTTGTTAGAATACACAGAAGTATCTGGCACCGTAACTACACCAGTATTTGCAACAGTGACTATTTGATTAACGCTGGTAAATGAAATGTTTCCAGTTGCAGTTTGTGCTTGCGGCCCCGTAGTAGTAAATGTACCGACTACGTTTTGCACAAATATTGCACTACTGTTAGTGAAATAAATCTGCCCCGTTGTAGTATTTTGCGTAAGTGTTTGACCGTTTGCTACCGAACCAGAAACAAGAGTATACAAGGTAGCAGCTGTATTAATTTGCGTATTTTGTAGAAATACACTCTCGTCCGCTATAAATTTACCATTAATATTATAGAAATTAATAAATTCATAGTTTTTATTTGTAAAAACGCTGTTACCACCAGTGGTAAAATTCGCACAATTTACATTAAACTTAAGTGATTCATTAGGCACAGTGCTCCAATTACTACCGGTAGAAGTGAAAAGTTCTCCCATACCAGTATAAGCTTGTGTAATAACACCAGAAGTAACGTCTTGCTGACCTAGTACACCTGTCCATATAGAATAATTTGGATTAGATCCATCCGGTACAACGGAAATAAAATATTCTGTATTATTCTCAACGTATATAGGCTCTGCAAACGTAAATAATGTACCAGTTTGACCGCTTAAATCAGCACTAACCTGGCTAGCGGTTAAATGGACTGTACCTATTTGATATTGAGTTGGTAAACTATTTTGTGTTAATAAAATATTAATGGAGCACCCAAGTACTGGGTCTACAGACTTGAAAAAAACCTCTACAGAAGTGACAAACGCACCAGTGGTACCGGAAGGAAATGCCGTAATAAATGATTGACCTATACTTGCTACCATTAGTACCCCTTAATAATCTCTACTAATAATACTGGTAGTGTAGCATTTGCAACAAAGGAAGCAAAGTTAGCACCAGTATATTGATTTCTTTTAAATGTATTTTTTAGATTACCACTGTTATTCCATGGAATAGCATAACCACCTCCCCACCTATATATTATAGCATAACCAGTAGGCATGCTGTAAACTACACCAATACTAGGTACTATTAATGTATAAACGCCGCTTCCACCGTTATCAGAGAAAACCACGTTACTCCATACCGTTGTACCTGAGGGGTACGACCCCTCAACAAGGCCCGGTGAAGTGACAGCTTTTGCAGGTGCTAGAGTTTGAGTAGCAGTAGCGATAACTAATTGGGAAGCAGCAGTTGTAGTAGTAATATTTGGAGCAACGAAAGTTTGCTGAGCGCTCGTGGTAATATTACCTGCGTACGTAATAACGTTAGATACATCTGTTAAACTGAACCTTAACAGCCCCGCACTAAACGTAGATGGTGTAATCAACACAGCACCGTAGCATGTACCAGTGATATCTGTTGTAGCGAACCCCGGGGGGCTAGTGTTTAGTGATTTTATTAGATTACTAACCGTATTATCATACCCTACTTCATTTAATGGAGTGTAACTAGCTAACAAAGTGTTATATTGTGCAGAGGTTAACGGTGAGAATGTACTGGCCATTTCAACGTTATTAATATCTAAGTAGACTGCAGTATTAGGTTTTAACCCTGTAGCACAAAGAAGGACCCACTGTGATCTAACATAAGGTTGAACTCCGAGCGATGAAGCTAATGAAGCTGTAGGTTGCACTGCAGGTTGAGCTGTAGAAAGCTGGCTGGGGTTACTGTAATTCCAAGCTTTAGTTACAGTAACCCAATCCCCTTCTTTACGCTGTACCCGCGTTGTTATGGTACCAGATATGGCGGGCGCACCAATAACATTCGTTAACCCCCATATAGTACCGTAGGTATTGGGGGTATTAACAAGATTACTTGCAGAATCTTTATAATTAGTAACTGTAGGTGACACCGTTACGTCAGGTATAGTATCTGATGAAGGTGTAAGCGTTAGATTACCGTGCCACTGGTAAATATCTGACGTAACACAGCTTCGAACTTGCGATGCACTATTTTGGCTAATACACGTATTAGCAACATACGAGCTTATAACCATATCACTCTGCTGCGTGACGCCATTAGCAAGCGAACTATTGAATGTGAGCTCAACAGGGTTAACGTAGAACCCAGGACGCATTTGATGATTTTGTGCATCAATTGAAACATAAAATGTAGGATCTGTTGTATCGCAAACACTAAAATCAACGAATGAATCTACCAATATACCATTTTTAAATCTGTTTTGACCTGTAGTGGCGGATATAATTGATAAGTTGTTAGCTGCTAGTTCAACTTGAGAGAGTGAAGTATAGTATTCGATATCAGATATACGAGTGTCTAACCCTGCAATATCCTGCATAGTGTATCTACGGTTTTGTGTTGATTGTGTAGAACAGGTATAATCATATCTACCATAATTATTTTGGTTCATTGCTAAAGACGGGTAAGGTGGTACTGCAACTACACCCAAAGCGCTGGTACCTGCAGGTACCGAGGGTGCTGTAGGGGCTAGCCCATATATACCCTGTACGATATTTAGTTGACCGGTGCTATTAATGGTTACTAGGTCTTTACGCCCTAAATAGTAAGAGAAATTACTAATAAAATTATTATTAATTGATGCAATATAATGATTAGTATTAGTGAAACTTATTGTATTTGTAGGGTTTATAGTTGCTGTTGAAATACTTGTAGTTACGTTAGCAGTTGCAACTGCAGAGGGTCTAAAATCTATAGAATCACGAAGATCATAAATGGTCCCATCTGTTACAGAAACATATACCGGTATTTCAGCTGTAGGAATTGCTGCGGTATTAGCTAAATTAACGTCATCAATAGGGTATGAGCCAACTGTATAGAACCCTTGACCTGATGATATATTGGCAGTAAAATTATCACACACCACCACCAGTGAGGTATTAGCTGTAATATTAATAGGGTTATTTGGTGATATTTTTATACTAGATAGCCCATAATAACTATCATGTTGCCCGGTATCTAACATAAAATTATTGGCAAAATCATTTACTTGACCGTAAGCACCGGTATAGTCTACGTATATGTGATCAATATTAAATACATCAGGTAAGCCAAGTGACCAGGGCCCGGTTAAACCACCTGCGTTGTTAGCTATATTAATTGCAATAACGGATTGTTTATTAACCACTTTCTGGGTAGGTGGTGCGTTTGTAACAACGGTATCAAGAAATACTGTAGATCCTACACCATTAGCAGTAAATGTATCCGTAAAATAAAATGTAGCACTGTTACTGTTTACATTAATATACCTGGTATTTGTGCCTAGACCCTGTGAATATGTATTCACAAAATTAATAGGTAAGCCGGCTGGATATATTTTATTATACGTGATGCCTGATGCCGTAAAGGTAAATGCTGTATCAACTATAACAGAGGTGCTATTAATAGTTTGTACTACTTGGCGAACCTGATTATTTGCTGTAATATAATCGCCAGTAATAAACGCATTTAGGAAATTAGTATTAGCGCCTGTTACAGTAGTATTGGAGAATGTCGAAATAGTACCTGCTGCATTTACTGTAAGGTTCGCTGTAGGTATAACTTCAAATGATTCAGCCTCAGCTCCATCAAGCGTACCGCCAAACGGTATCTGCCCTGTTACACTTACTGTTAACGTATTGCTAGTAAATAATGAAGAAGTAACTTTATTTCTATATGTAAATGAGCTATTTGATACATTAGCTACAGCAGGCTGCCCTATAGCATATACTAATTTACGGTCATTAACATTTGAGTCGTATACAACATTATTACTTGCAAGTACCGCATCACAAACCCCAGTAATTACTCCTGCGGTTTGACAAATGAAAGATCTTATACTGTTTACCGTAAATCCTGGATTAAGCTTATAATCCAGTAGATAAAGACCAAATTGTCCAGTAGGTGTACCTGGAATCCCGCTTTGATATTCTACAGCCTTAACGTAACCCGTACCTATAATATCGGTATTTGAGTAAGATGTATTTAAGAATGTTTTACTTGTAAGAGCAGTTTTTGCAGTAGAATGCAACTCTACCGCTTGTACAACAGTAGGATCAAAAACACCACAATATTCCTGTACGTAAAATTGGCCACCGGCTGTAACAGAAATATAATCGTTAAGAATATTGGTGGTATTTAGGCCCTTAGCTATCGGTAGGTAGACGTTATTATTGATAGTGGTTTTATAACCCTGAAAATAGCCCACGCCGGGGCTTATTATAACGTTATTATATGTATTAGCATTAACTGAGCTAACGGGTTGAGCAGCCACAGTAATATTAAACGGTGACAAAACAAAATCACCGGACTCATCATACACTTGTTGTGCAAGCACTTTTCCAAGGGTAGCTAACTGCGGTGAGGTATTAACAGTAACAGGAAACCCTTGTTGGAAATTAACTACTGAAAAGAAAGACGTATTTTGCGTAGCAGTATTAACAGTAATTAAATTAGCGGTTAGTTTTAGGCGGTTTGCGCCAGGTGCCCGGTAATTAGAAGACCCTAGTGAATTATCAAACAGTGAAGAATCAATATATGGAGTAACGACTGATTGATTTATATCAAACCCAACCGTGATACCATCAGGTATATTAGTGTAAGGTGTTACTACTACATCTTGTGAATTAACATCAATAAAATACCCATTATTATAAATCGTACCGTTAGAGCAGTGTACCGAATATCCCATACCTACGGGATAGGTACTCGAGTTAGCTACAGCGAGCTGTCCTATGACAGTATTAGATAAATTCAATACTGACAATACGTCGTTTGAGTTAAAAAACTGCTGGTTATTTGAGGTGTTAAGATATTTAACGAATAGAGTATTAAGCCCAGAAAACTGAGCATTATTAGCATTATAACTGGATTGATAGCCAGCAAGTGTGTCTGTCACATAGGCGGATAGACCGTTACTGTTAGTAACAGTATAGCCTTCTAGTGTATTAACAGATACGTATTGATTATTACCAATCCAGTTATCATTAATTTTTACATACTGAAGTGCACTATCAAACGTAATACCGCAACCAGATACTATTGACCCATTTGCAAAAGTAAAATCACCGATTTGTTTTATCTGGTTTTGTGCGATATCTTGTATTTGGGTTAATTCACGCGCCTGAACAGCTGTACCAGGTTTAAATAAAATTTTATAAAATTGCTTATTGGGGTCGTAATCGTCCCAATAAGGCGGCGCGTTCAGGTTAATAATTGTACCCATAAATTTAGAACCCTATTACTAACTGCACAGTGCTTTGTGATGTACTATTCACACTAAATGGTGTTATGTTATCTACGTAGATAACCGTACCTGTAGTTTGCATAATATCTGGTAAGCTTATAGTATTACTTATAAAGTTTTGCCCAAGTGTACCTGAGTTTAACCCACTAATATTAACTGTAGTGCCCAGAATGTTGCTAGATGAAGGCCAATTACCTTTTACATTTGAAAGTATTAATACGTTATATGTATTTGATACGGTAGCAGTAGCACCTGAACTAGTACCTAGTATACTAGTATTACTCGTGAATGTACCTACAACATCAGTACATTTAACGTAGGTGGTATTAGAGAAAATTACAGTGGCGTTTGACGAACCTTGCGTTACAGTTTCACCGTATAGAAATGTACCCGCGGTATTAGATAAAGCAAGATCAACGTCTGTATTAGTTGTAAGAACAGTGGCGTATGTACCGATGGATGCTGGACATATAACAGGCTCGTTTAGTATAAAACTACCTGTGTAAGAATCTGTTGTAAACCTTAATGTTTGATTAAAAACACTAAATGGAGAGGTGTCTGCAATATTATTCTTATATATACTAGTTAATGTAGCTGCTGCAAGAGGGGTAACAGCTATACCGTTGATATTGTAATTTCCACTTGAATTTGTTGTTAATACTATATTATTAGCAACCGTAAGATATGAGGTAGCTGTAATTACCGCGTTCGGAGTAAATGTACCCGAACAATTAGTTACTTGAATAATATTATTTGATGCTGTCACAATGTAAGCACTTGCACCTGTACTTGGTTGATATACGTTATCCCCTGTATTGAAGGTTAATTCTGATACATTAGTAATTATACCGTTTGCAGACGTACCTAAGCATATATAAGAAGTGTTACTGGTAAATGCCCCACTAGTACTTGAAATAACTACGTTATTACCATTAATAGAGCTAATTACTCCCCACGCTTGCGTGTTAGGTTGGTATATTATTTGCCCTATATTTCCACCACCTGAAACTTGAGCAGTAACAGTAGTGTAGTTATTTACACTCAAATAAGCTTCAGTAAACTGGGGCTCCTTAATTATACCAACCTGCCCGTAAGAGCCATACGTGGGTAAATAGTATGATTCAACGCTCGAGTTACTAAAACTTTTTGATATACATACATAATTAGCGCCTAATTCATTAATATTATCAGCACCGTGGCCACCTGGTGGGCTTAACAGCGGGTAAGCAGTGGCGCCAGAACCTACGCTAGATGTAATTACTACGTTGGCGTATGTATATGAATTACCAGAATTAATAGGTACTAGGTAATCTATTTCATAGAAACCTGAGGTAGTATTAACAACAGAGTAAGCTTGCGCGTTACTACCATCTCCAGTAATACTAACAGCGGGACTGATAAAATATGAATCCCCTACATCGGGTTTAGTATACATAGTTACTATTGTACCTACCCCACCTGAACTACTTTTAAGTGTACCTCCAGGTATTAAACCGGTAATACTGGTTGCAGAAGAGGTAACAATAGTATAGTTGCTTGAGCTAACAGCGTTTGATACAGCTCCCGTATTTAATCCGGTTATATATGTATTAGTGGTTAAAGTCCCCGTGGTATTATTAAGAATAAGCGTTGTTGAGTTAGCATATTGTACTATACCAGTAAAGGTATTACCAGATTGAGCAGCGACCTCGCCTAATGCGTACGGTACCGTAGGATATGTTATATTAATCTCCGTGCTTGTGCTATCGGAAAATAAAACGTTCGCGCTAAAAGTGTTATTATTGGCCTGAGTAATGGTGGCACCAAAAGATGCAAGAGTAATTGTACCATTACTAAAGGTATTACCGGCAGGAAAATTAGTTAAAGGTATAATAGGAGAAGAAAATGATAATGAAGTAGAATTGGTTACACCTGAAACCCTACCAATTCCGTATAATCCGGATGTATTAATAATGAGGTAATTACCTATTGCTACAGAGCTAGTAAAATTTGTGCCAGTTCCTGTAACAGTATTACTAGTCGAATTACACGTAGCGTTACCTGTTAAAATAGTACCTGCTGTAATATCGGTAGGTTGCACTAGTATGCTGTTATTACTAATTAACTGACTAGTATTAGCGTATTGTGTTACGATAGTTAACCCTGCTGCGGTAGGGGTAGCACTAACAACTGTAGCATCTGTTTGATTAGGGAATGAGGTTAATATTTGCCCAGTATATAGTTTAGTTGAAGCTGATTGATTTACGTTAACAGCTGTCAGAGTCTGAAGAGGTTGTATTAGATTATCACCTGCGTTAAAGCTATTAACAGATGTATTAATTTCAAACCCTACTGTTAAATTAAGAGGAGGGTATATTGTAGCTTGTTGGCTGCTACCGTCATACTGTGTAATTAGAGATAATTGACTTGCATTAATATCATTTTGAATATATATCGCGTTATTCTGGTAGTAGTTTGTAACATTAGAAGAGGTGGTATCTAATGTTATGACAGAGGTATTCGTGATACCTCTGATGTTACCTTTACCTACATTAGTATATCCGCTACCTTTATTGCTAATTTGATAATTAAATATAGCGCCGGGTATGGCGCCTATTTGCACTGCAGTATTACTCACTACCGGCATATAACTGTTACTTTTAAATTTAGCCCATGTGCTACTATCAATTGTGTACAAGTATTTCCATACATAACCATCGCTAGTTTGAAAAGTGCCGTTTATTAAGGTTGAGGTAGGTTGTGCGGTTGAAGGTACACCTAAGTTATTAGATATACATTTATAAACATCCTGAGCAGCAGTTACGCAATAAAAATTAGTATTAAAAATATTTGCATTAGAGGGATCGTATTGAGTAAAAACAGTATTACTTACCCAATTAACAAGAGGACATACAGGTAATACGTCAGTAGGGGTAATTTGCTTACCAAATGTTGCAATCTGCATTTGGTTAATATCAGTATATAGGGGGGCGGTATTAGCTACCGCGGGCGAAGAGTTATTGGCCCAACTTTGTGTATAACCGTAGTATACAAAATATTGAATTGCGGTATTACTAATATCAGCTATAAAATTTGTAGCATTATCAATAGAGAAATATTCTGTGGTAATACCCATTTTTATGCCTAATTATCTCTGCGAGGTTAACATGCATTATTATTTATATGTAAATTTAAGATTAATGAGTAACGGTAACACTCATTACTGTAGCTCCTTTAGTAACAGTATCATTTACACTAAATTTACTGTAACGTTCAAACCCAACTGGGTGTAGGTTGTGCTCAACAAAACTATTATATTGTGCAGGAATCACATTAGATGATATAACGTAAGAAAAATCTTGATAATACGAACTGTCTTGTAGCATCTGTGTTGAAGAAATTAAACCACTAGTATTTTGCCATCTACCTTCTGTTGTTCCCACACCCGTTAAACCGGTGTAACCGTATACAATGGTATTATTATTAGAATTAGTAAGCTCAACTAGTTCGTTAGCGATATACCCTAAGCCGGATGCAGCAATTTTTAATGTTTGCACTGTATTTTGCGCGATGCTTGCGTTACCAGTTACAATAGCATCAGCACCCCATATACCTCCATTAACATCGAATATGGCTTGTTGTACAATTAAAGGCTCTGTTATAGTAACATTAACACCTGCAGTGTAGTTGGATCCAGGATCAATATTACTTAGAGAAGATATAGACCCTATTAAGAGTTGCTCATTATTTAACGCGTTAGATATAATAGTGTTTAAATTAGCGGTAGGGTTAGCGGTAAAATTCGTATATGTAGAGTTTAATGCTATAGAAACAGCTGGTTGAATAGTATCGAGGTTAACGGTATAATAAGCTGTATTAGCTAAGCTTCCTATTTTAAAATTTGCACCTGTACCAATATTATTGTTACCTATATTAGTTAGGGTAACAATAGCATTAGCAGTATAACCGTACCCCCCGTTTACAATATTAAAATTAACAGTTCCACTTTGTGCACCGGTGGTGATTACTTCAGCTACCCCATCAACACCAGTAATACTTTTTACATTAAGTTGATCGCTTACATTAAAATCAGTACCTCCTTCAGTTATTAGAATATAAGAAAGGGAACCTCTAACGTAAACTGGTATTAGATTATTATTAACTAATAGTTGTTCACCTACACTAAATTCCCCGTTTAAATTTGATATAGTGAAAGTGGGTATAATTTTATTTTGTATGTAATTTATATTCATATCCTCGATTATGGCTCGAGCGCCAGAAACTCTACCTATAATTTGTGAATACAAATAAGTCTTTAATGTAGCGGCAATGTCAAGAGGGCTACCTGTTATATCGCTCATAACTTCGATATAACTTAGCTGTTTCCAATTACCGTCAGACGCTTTTAGTATTTTATACCCTGGCTGTTCTATTTGAACATTACTATTATATAGAATACTAAATACTACCTCAAAAGAAGCAGGGCTACCTTTAAGAGTATATACTTCGATAATATGTTTAAGTGCAAGACGAATATTACCGGGGGAATTAAATGATCCCGGGTCTATATCTCTTAGAAATAATTCTTTTATTAGTGAGAGATCTACACTTTCACCTTGACGAGTATCGAATAAAGTTTTAATCTGATAACCTATATTACCAACACTAGCCATCCATTCATAATATGCTTCAATAAATTCAGGCCATAAAGTATCATCGTCAAAATACCATTCAGGTATTTGTGATTGAATAAACGGTGTAATATTTGTCTTATCAAGAGTATATTGCTCTTTATAACTACTAATAGACAAAGTTATTATCCTTGAACAGGTATAAGATTAATATTAATTTGATTAGTAGCTAAGGTTAATATATTACTATTTGTACCGCTTATATTGCGTGATAATGGATTAGCATAAACATTTAAAGTGCTACCGGTAACACCTTGTATAATTACATTACTTATCGTTACAATTCCGGTGGCGTAATTTGCTGTGCCTATATTAGGTGAGATTAGTGTATTAGTAGTACTGTATACGCTTAAGTTTCCATTACTATCATCCTTAATGTAGCATAATATACCTTGATAATAAAAATTTGAAGTATAAACGTTAGGGAATAGTATATCTGTTGTACTATTTTGTGTAATAGGGTTACCAAAAGTATTGGTGATAGTTGTAAGCTGATTTAGATTAATAGTATTCTGAATCTGCATTACAGTTGTAATATCGCAAGATATTATTGAGGCATCCACTAGCGCAACACTTGCTTCCAGTGAGGATCCCCAGAAATTTGAATTAAAAGTATTGATATTTGTATTTGCAAAATTTAGTATATTATTACTAATAGAAGAGCTTAACCCCGCTACTGTTAAATTAGTTTGTGTAGGGGTATAATATACATCTACTGTAGGAATAATATTGATGTATTGAGGAGAGGTGATTACTACAGAAATCACACTTAATGTTTTAGTTTGAATAAATGTTATTATTTCACTTTGCAAAGTATTAGATAGAACTACACCGGTCTGAAATTGTATACAAATATAAGCAGTACCACTTTGAGGTGGAGAGAGATAATATGCGTAACAATCTAATATTTGAGGGTAGTTACTTAATAAAAGAGCTCTAAAATCATCAGCAACTATAGCACGATCTTGTGCACGCCTGACTTTAGGTGCGTTAAATTTAATCGAATTAATAGTTTCAGGTAATGTGCCGCCTACAGAGCTTTGCTGGGTTTGTACAACGCACGTATAATTATTACCCGCTGTTTGTTTAGCTTGAAAGCTTCCGATATTATTGGGGGATGTACCAGTACATACAAAATAGCTTACAGATATAACACTGGTATTCTGTATAGCAGCACCTAATATACCATCACCAAATTGTATGCCGTACTGGTTATTATAGATGGGTTCTATAAAATATACATTAGACGTAGAAGTAACATTAGAAATATTAGTAGCTGGTGTAAATGTATACTGAGTGGTATTAGTGTTTGATATTTGTACGTTAACGCTGATAGTAGAGGTATCAATTAATGGGTTAGATAAGGGAAATATAGATGTTGACGTAGAGCTATTTGCATAAAAAGTTTCTGTAATAGGAAACCCTTCTACAATAGTGACATTGCTTGCTAGAAATCCACTACCGGTATTTGAAACTACTATATTTTCTGTTGTTTGAAAGATATATGTGGTATTATTAGAGGTGCCGGAAAAAGAGTACCCTGCAGGTAGATTAAACGATTGAATCGAATCAGTTACATTAAAAGTAAGGTTAACAACAGCCTTTGAAGCAGTGGCGGATCTAGGGGTATACCCTAATTCTTTCGCTCTTGAAGTTACTGATGAATAAAGTTCAGCACTATCAAGGTACATTTCTGAGAATCCCATATTTAAATAATATGCGTTTCTCATAGTATTAAACGCTAATAGCGTTATTAGCATATTAAAATTAGTACCAGCGAAATTAAACCCAGTGAAGGGAGCTAATGAAGAAAGAAACGTTTGCAGGTCCGACGTATAGCTATTAAAATCTATATTATTGGTATTAGCCATTATCTTACCCTATTAACGCTAATTGTGACAGATTGTGCTACACTAGAAGTCATCGTATAAAAAATTACAGTAACACTCATACCTTGAGGTTCTATAATTGTAGCGTTGACACTTTGTATGTGTGCACGTTTTTCGTAATTTTCAATAGCTTCTTTTATAGTATTTTGTGCTCTTGTAGTTGCAAAGAGATCAGCAGGGTCAAATAAAGAGCTGTAAATACTTGAACCTACGCTCGGCTGATAGGGTCTAGAGTAGAACATTGTACGTACAATGTTTATTATCGATTGCTTAACGCACTGATCGTTATACACCAACAGTAAGTCCCCCGTAAAGGGGTCTGCTTGAAAACTATTTACGACGTCCCCGTAAACAACGTATTTATTAGCTTGTGCTGTAATAGTTGCTGACAATGCTATTTAATCCCATCTGTCCTTGTAACTGAAGTATTTATCGGTATAAAGGGATTAAAAAGCCCTACTTGTAGAGACTCTGTTGATAAATTTACCGTTTCGATGGTATAAGCTTGCGCCTGGTTGGCCATAAATTCTACGTGTACATACGGGGTATATGATATTCCGTTCCATACATAACAAAACTGCATTTTATTAAACGGAATAATACTTCCTAAATCAGATACTCTTCCCGCGTACTGTTCAAGAGATAAATCTAGAAATTGTAGGTCAACGCCATTACCTATATTATTAGGTTGTTCTTTAATGCCGTTACTTAACCTAAATGCTGAAACAATTCTTACATTACCTCTACCGTATTTGTCAAAAATAGGGTCGATGCAGTTTTGAGTTAACTGCATTAGATTTCCTGCAATTTGAGCTTTTGATAGACTAAACTGTGCTGTTAAGCTGTCGTGAGTTACAGCACAATGTTTTGTGAGATCCCCTAAAGTACAATATTTTGATAAGACCGCAGTTAATGGAAAAGATTGTAGTGATGTAATACTGCTTGTATCGATATTTTTAGCGGGTATATGGGTTGTATTATAGCTTACTGCTTGCGTAGTATATTGTTGTGATTCGTATAGCTTAGGTGTAATGAATATACTAGGGGGAGCATTTCCCGGGGAGCTCGCATCTGCAAACTGTATTTGTTGCTTTACGTAGAGGTTATTCATGGGTGATGAAACGATAGCAGGTTGCTGAGGGGTTGTTTGCGTATATATGGGCGCAGTAACACCGCTTGCATCAATAGAGTTGGTAGTAGTTGAAGGTTTTGTAGATGTTCCTGAAAGATGTAAACATGGAGTAGCATTTGGGTATGCAATCGAGGGGGAGTATATAGTTGAGCTACCGATATATAAAGATTGTGAATCTTCTACTATTGATTTAGAACTTAATTCAATAGTATTTTGAGCTTGAATAATATTAGTATCTAAAGCAATACTTTCAATAGCATTACTATGAATTTTAATAGTATTACAAGCATTTATACTATAGGTATTACATTCAAATAACATATTATTAGCTTTAAATAGCATATTATTGGCGGTGTTTAATATAACACTATTTGATACTGCTGCTATTAAATCATTACGCACTGTAGCCTGTAAATTGCCGTGAATATCAAGGTTACAATCCCCGTTTACTAAAATAGTGACACCCGAGTCAACTGTTACATCAAGGTTACCTTTAATGTATAATTTTTTATTCTTAAGTATAATCTCGTAATCATCACCTGTTATTTTATTTACATGTGTACCATCTTGATCAACTTCACGGTAAGTTCCGGAAGGATGATATTCGTGTATACGCGTAGATCCTGGGGTATCATCATATTCAACAACTATACCGTTGCGCGTGGTTGTGGTTGCATTATAAGGGTACGCTGCATTATAAGGTGAGTAAGGCTCACTCCAGGTGGATTTATAAAACGCTGTAGGTATTGATAATTCGCGTTGACTGTTCTTTTGTTGAACTATAGTATTATTGGGATCGTCGCCTAGAGATAGTCTATTAATTTGAGACATCCCTAGCTGTGTATCAATTTTAGATGGAAGAGGTCTGTTAATATTATAGTTAATAGGGTTTGTCATATTAACAGCTTGAGCAGCGTAAGGTGCTGAATAATAATGTGATAGACTTGATTTACTATCAAAAATATTACAGAAATTAACTTCCGGCAGTAATTTCTTAAGATCCGTTGTTGCTGTATTTAAATCTTTCTCTGCTATACCTAAAGCTGAGGTTAGTAACGATTGTACCCGATTTTCAGCAAAAGTAATTAAGCTTTGCGCATCATTAGTTACTATATTAACATCGTTCAATAGGGTAGTAGATACAGTATTAATATTATTAGCTACACCAGAAATAGTTTGATCAACCGAATGTATAATCCCGGTAATATCTGATATTACACCCCCCCCGCAAACAATTTGCCCTGAAGATAGTACGTTACCGTTTTGGTCTTTAGGTTGTCCTGTTATATTATTAATAGATGAAAACATTATGTATTACCTTTAGTAGCAACGCTGACACCTAGATTATAATATTTCGTCGCTGTAGTACCATTACCGTCGGTACCCACAATTCCATTTTTTAAATCTCTTGCACCACCTGGGCCTAATAGATGAGAAACTGCTAGATACCCACAGACGACGTCTACTGGGGTGTCCGGGGAAATAACTGCTAGTTGCGTTAATGTTTTAAAATTTACCTGTAAAAGTGCATCCATAGCATACTCTTGAGCAGGCGGACTATTAAACCAATCTGTACTCGAATTTATATTCATTTTACCTACCCATACATTATTGGGCATCTGTGTTAATTGTTTATTTGATGTAGCATTATTATTAACAAACCCTACAGTTTGCAAAGCTGAATAACCAAACTGATACTTACCTATATACCCTATCTGATTTGTAATGTTGTAGGTATTATGTGATTCTACGTACCCTAGAGCAGCTTTGAGGTTTGCTACAATATTTGGAGGTACTGTGCCTATTTCACATACTCCCACCTGAGCCGACGTGATGTCAGTTGGTGTAAGTGTATAATTTGGGGCGTTAGTAGAGCCTAATTGAGGCCCCTGAGGTGTTATATTGCTTTGTTGTAAGCCTGTTTGTGTAAAGGGTAGTAGTGTTTGTGAGGTTTCAATAAAATTCTGAAATGCAGAAGAACCTAATACCCCTATTATAACTGGTACCTGCCGCTCTAAACCATCTGCGTAAAATCCGAATACATCCGACCCCACAGCAAGATGTGGTTGCGTGCCTATTCCATGTAATCCTGCACTTGAAGTATTGTGTAAGACATGCGCCCATAACAAAGATGCTACTGGTAAAGCGTTTACGTCAAGTGAGTGGTCACCGTAACATCTGACCTTAACCCTACCTAACTTTAGAGGGTCTTCGATATCCTCAACTCGTGCGAAGAAAAATACTGGTGTAAACATTATAAAGATACCGATTGAGTTTCCATTTGTGTTTCAATATTACCTACTGCACAATCTTTAAAAAGTACAAGTACCATGTTATATGCGACTGTACCTTTAAAATTGTGTGTCTGAGAACCTACAAGGTAGTTACCAGATTTAAATAGATCGAGTGTTACTGTATAAGGAGAGCGCTCGGGAAGATCAACATTTAAAATATCACCTGCATATATGTGAGTATCACCTGGAACTGTAACAGTTAAGTTATACTCACTTAATGTTTGTGTGTACATATTCCTACTGTTAAATGTTGAGGTGTTAATATTAAAATCCGGTTTAGTAGAATCACCCACATTAAAATGAGTATAAGGTGTGTTGGAGATTACATTATTTTGAAAATATTGCGATTGATTAGGGTAGGGTTGCAGATTATTACTATCTGTGTGTGTAAAACTACCAAAGCTATTTTGGTAGTTATCAGAATAATTTTGCAAAGATCTTGTAGTTAGATCATACGCTAGCATATTAGAGTTATAGTGCCCTTCACGTAGACCGCTTAAAGTATCTCGGCTACCGATTGCGCTTGAAGAGGAAGCTCTAAGATATACTTTAGAGGTGGATAGGGGTAAATGGCTATAGGTACCTATATTAATAGTAGTTGATATATCACTGGCTTCAAGCGATGCTTTTTTCTTAATACCTCTTGTTATCATATTACTAATAGTTTGAAATGTGTAACCTTTACTTGTTTCATAAAAAACCCACACATTGGAGTCACCTTTTATATTAGTATAAGCTTTTGTTTTAAGATATTTAATATTATCAAACACTGTATTAAGCGGCAGGGTGTAATTTACGTTTACTGTAGTAGGTTGAATATATTCAACCGGGTTAACAACGTTTGTAGTAATTAATAACTTTTTAATATTATCAGAAATTAACCCCGATACGTTAAATGAGTTTATCGATTTTGAAGTAGTATATTGATCAAAAGATATGAATTTTAAGGTATATACTTGGTACTTTGATTCTCTATCTATCATCATATTACAGATATTATAGCAAAAAAACTTATAAGCTCTTACTTCAGTACTAACAGTAGTACTAAAAGACACGTTTAAAACTTCTTCACACAAGACTGGTAAACCGTTATACAAGTTTATTTCATCAGTAATTGTAATATCACCGTAAATATAACCCTTGAATATATCTTCAATAATATTCATCTCTAGCATTAGAAGTGTGAGATCTACTGAACGATTGCCGTCTAAGGTTGATAGTGTTAGCTTATTGAAAATTACATCATTAGTATTAGGTTGCATTTTGCAGGACTTTGTTAAGATCGGAGTCTACTAGTAATGCCAAATCGGACCTTACTAGATAAACCTGCCTTTTAGCTTCATTATCCACCTGCGCTTTTGTATAAGCTGTTACTGCTGCAAAAGAGCTATTACTCTGACTGGTGTTTGAAGTTATGTTAATAGTAACGTTATAAGGGTCTGTGTTGCTTGTTAGTTGCCTCTGGTAGAAAAGATTAGTATTCATTGCGGCTGGTATAGAGCCGTACATATTACTTAATACTTGATCGAGCGTTTTATCCGGCATTAGCCAATCAAAATACGGGTCAATTATATTGTTTGACATATTAACTAACCAATATGCATCAATGTTATTGTAATAATCAAACGCAACAGTTTCTGGGGTCTCTGTTTCATACTGTAGGGTATAAGGCATAAGAGCAGATGTTTGCTGTTTAACAGTGTTGGAAACACCACCTCTTACGCATATATTTACGAGTGATTGTCCTTGATAATCTATAACTGGCAATTTTGAAAAATATTCTGTTGTCATTAAAATAAACCTGATACATAATTACGCACAGAGGTAGTAGTGGGTGTAACGAGATGAAGCAGTTGTGTACTTTGTGTACCTGCCAGCGTGGAATCTGAAGTAGTATTAGGGTTAATATCCTTACGAGTAAATGATTCAAGCTCTACGAAACTAACAGACATGGGTATAGTTACTGGAGCACCTGTACCTCTAAAAAACGCCTGTTTACCTTGATACCCCCTATCAACATTAATGTTAACACAAACAGCTGATTTAAATTGGTATTGGTAATGTGATTTAACACTCTGACCGGCTAAAGATATATCAAACATACATGGGTATTCAAGAGTTGTGTTAAGGTTAGTAGCGTTAGGTAGCATATAAGTCTTTATTAGTTGAATTATATCCCCTAATGTGTCGGATTCTTCTGACGATTCAGGTCCGAATACCCATTGCCATGTATGTTCCCTTAGGGGCACGCCCCCGAATATCATTGTACGGTCCGGGTTTATTATAGTACCAGTTAATGACCCTATAGTTTGTCCTATACCTAGTCCTAGGTTATGTTTTCCGTTAGTAGCTTTGACTGCTGCAGCACTAAGTATATCACTAGGATTAAAGGCACCTGAATTTTTTACAAATGAATAAGCGCCTTCAATACCCTTTGAAGTACTTAGGTCGTAACCGGCTTGTGTAGCTACACCAGCAAGAGACATAGAATCTTTACTAAAATCAGTTGACATTGCTTCACCGAAATTCATAGGTAGAGGTAAAGCAAATGATGAAATAATTTTTGATGATGGCTCCTTTGAGTTAACTCCTGGAAATCTATCCCACCTTTTAATATTAAATAATAAATAGTGGGGTCCAATATCACTTGGATAATGTATAATAGTAGGGTCGCTCGTAATGCTCTGCCTTCGGCTGTTAATAACAGCTGAAGGTGCTAGAACATTTAAAGCTCCTATTGAGGTACTACCTGACATTTACTAAACCTTCTGGATAAATACTATTTATGCGTTACTATCAAGGATATTTTAAACCTATTAACCCTCAAAAATACAAAGGTGATCCTACTAAAATTACATATAGAAGTTCTTGGGAGCTTAAATTTATGTCATATTTAGATAAATCACCTTCTATTCTTGAATGGTCTTCTGAATGTATAGTGATACCATATTACTGTTCTGTTCGTAAAAATTATCATAGATATTATCCTGATTTTTGGATTAAAAAACAAAATTCACAAGGTGTATCGATAGACTTGATAGAAATTAAACCCTCTATCCAAGTTGCACCCCCCAAGCAGCGTACTGTAAAAACACCTAAACAGAGGCAGCGTTTAATTGAGGAAATGCAGACATACTTAATAAATAGTAGTAAGTGGTTAGCAGCTGAGGCATATTGTAAGCTGAGGAATTGGAATTTTTGTAAATTTACAGAAAAAGAGTTAAACATACCTACAAATGGCAATACCCGAAAATAAAAGTTTATTTACTAATTTATTATCAGATCCAATAAAGGCGCGAGATATTGGTGCAGTAGGAAAGGCGTGGCTGCGTAAGCAAGCTGATAAGGTTCGGGAACTACCTAGATTCTCTAATTTCTTATCCCAGGGTGGTATTAAGTATGCAGCCGCTCCTACTGTTGGAAGTATGTTTATATTTCACTATAATCCTAAACTAAAAGATAAACTTCCTTACTATGATACTCTACCGTTAATAGTATGTTTAGCAGTTGAGGGTAATTCAATGTTAGGTATCAACTTTCACTACCTCCCGCCTGGATTACGAGCTAGATTACTTGATGCTTTCTATCGTACTGCTGTTGGTAGTATAACTAATCCTAATGCAAGATTTAACGTAGATTATCAGGTAATTAAAGCTATTGCCGGTAATGCTCTTATTAAACCTACTATTAAAAGATACCTATTTTCACATGTAGAGTCACAATTTATAAAGATCCCCCCTGCAGAATGGGATATAGCTGTATTTTTACCCTGGGCAACGTGGCAGGGTAGTCCAAGTCACGAGTTGGTACATAGTAGATTAGGATCTAAACGTGGCCGTTAATTTAAAAGTACCATTTAATAACATTTCAGCAGATGGGGGGTATGTATCTGAATTAGGACAAATATTTTCCTCATTAACTAATATTGGAGGAAATGCTAATCCTGTAGGAGCTCCAACTTTAGATCAATTTTTATCCACGATAGGTCAGGGACTTATTACGGATAATAAATTTCTAATGTTTATGGGTGTACCTAGTATACTAACATCTTCAGTTAAAGCACCACCTCCTAATTATTTACCGTTTTTATGTAAAAGAGTAAATTTACCAGGAATGGGATTTGAAACAAATCAATATCGTGCCAATGGTTACGGGCCCGTACAGGAAACACCTATTGCTCCTAAATTTAATCGTATTACTGCTAATTTTTATTGCGATACAACTGGTATGGTAGTAAATTATTTTAATTTTTGGTTTAATAGAATTATTAATAACTCATTATCTACAAATAATGGGTATAATAGTGATGGCGCATACCCATATGAATCTTATTTTAAAAATGAGTATGCGGTTAACAGTCAAATAGTGGTATATAGTCAGACAAACGAAAATGTTATTAGCTATGATATGCAGCTTATGTTCCCTATTGGTATAGGTGACGTTACGTTGGATTGGGGAAATAAAAACCAACAATTTATATTTCCGGTAGAGTTTGCATACAAAGCCTGCTCAGGTGTTGCTAATAAAGAACAGGTTAATAATTCAGCAACTAATAACCGCGGATTTGGTAATAGCATAACCCAGTTAGGTCAAGTAGTAACAAATTTAGGGCAATTTCAAAACTTTAGTAAGACTGTACCTGATGTTGTAAGTGCTATATCATCTGCCTTCTCGATACCAAAATATATTGGAGTATAATTATGGGTCGCTTATCTGAAATTATCAAACACCCGACTTATCAAGTTACCTTACCTACTACACAGAAACCTGTAACTATAAGACCCTGGACTTATAAAGAAGAGGTAATACTTCTTATTGCAAAAGAGTCTGATCTTATCAAAGATAAGATACTAGCAATTCAACAAATTGTTAATAATTGTATTGTAGGTAAAGCCCCTAAAAGTTTACCTATAGTTGATACAGATTATCTGTTTTTAAAAATCAGAGAGAAATCAGTAGGAGCTATAATTCCGGTACAAGTGATTGTTAATAACAAACAATACAAAGCTCAAGTTAACCTATCTGAATTAGCGGTAAAGGTAGACCCTAATCATAAATCCAGTATTAATCTTGATGAAAATACTATTTGTACTATGAACTATCTATCATACAACGATACTTTATTGGCCGTAGATGCTGCCACACCCGAATTCAAAGATAAGGCTAGTTACGATGCGATAAAAAAATCTATTAATCTTATAGTAACACCATCAAATACATATACCTTTAAAGATTACTCCCCTGAAGAGCAAGAAGAGTTTCTACAAAGTCTAAGGTCAGAGCAGCTCGATAAGCTAAAGACATTCTTTATTACACAACCTAAATTAATCTATAATATACAATATGAAGCCGAGGACGGTACTATTCGGAACCATGAGGTTGATAAAATCAAAGATTTTTTTTAATTGGGCTAGCTCACAATACGCTAGCCCAATATTACCAGACTCTTGCTACATTAAAGCGTTACCATAAATATAGTATTAGTGAGGTTAACGATATGTATCCCTACGAGGTTTCAATACATATCACATTACTACACAGCATGGTACAACAAGATAAACAGAAAGCAAGTGAATGAGTACAAATGATGTAGATGCGATCACACCTGCTCAAGAAGTTGATCGCTGGCGTAATCGTAAAATATTTGCATATACTTGTTTAGGTATGATTATTGCAGCATCTATCTACGCAATGGGTGTGGTACCCTTTATAGGCTTTACACCTGATAAATTACAATTTGAAAGTATGGTTATAACTTGGCTGTATACGCTATGTTCTGCTATTATAGGAGCTTACATAGGTGCTGCTACTGTTGTTCACATAAAAAGCGGTAACGGGATGTTTACAAACGATTAATGGCCATATTATCAGATATTAAAAATACCCTTTCCCATTCTTTATTTGACGGTCTAGCACCTTCTACTCTAGCGTCAAAAGCTATGTCTAATTTGACTGATTGGGGTCAAGATCTTTATAAACCTTTAGGTAACACCACCTCTAACAGTGTATCTACAACTGTATCTTCTAATACGAACGTTCAGATTGACCCACCTACGGGCACTAATCAAACTTCAGGCAGTATACTTGATAATATTAGTAATCAAGTTGAAGTATTAATTAATACGACAAGTAGTGGATTTGATAAAATCAACGAAAGTATTCTGGGTGTTACAAATCTTTTAATATCCGGTCAAAATCAATTAACTAATAATAGATTAAATGATGCTAATGCAGGCCCTTCGGAATTTAATATTTTAGACGCTATGGATATTGAAAACAGAGAGCATATTCCTGGTGCTTTTTCTTCTCTGCAATCCGCAGGAAGTAATTACACCCCAGTACATGACGGTGAAACCTTTATTCCTGATAATGATAATGATGAAAACCATAATACTAATTCTACTGCAGATGGCAGTGGTATTTTAGGTAAAATAAAAAATTTGCTCGAAGATGCAGCAGGGTTTGAAATAGCTAAAAAGGTATTTGGAAGTAAACCAAAGAGCTCTGCCCTAAACGATAATAATACTAATGAAGATCAAGAAGTAA
>JAEHJW020006751.1_pt1 | contig 24472 bp, 42 predicted proteins | sample 9271431 | NCBI WGS metagenome assembly JAEHJW02 | reverse complement strand
AATCTCAAACCCGTTTATATCCTGCTTTTTGGAAATACACATAAATTTTGCTCTGACCATTACAAACCTCCTAATACCTGTAGAGTATGGTTATGTAGTACGACGACGCAGAGGCCCCGTTGTTCGTCACCGTGGCCTCGATCTGCTTATTGCCGTCCTCGTTGACGTATGGGATGATGCCCTGGTCGTCCTGGGCGAAAAATCCGCCGTCCGCGACGAACGAGTTGAAGTTCGCCGAGCCGATGAAGCTGTCCAGGTTGTAGGCCGTCCCGCGCCGAGCGCCGCGCGAGTAGAACGCGACCCGGCAGGCGGAGTTGGCCGTCGAAACCACGGACACCGAAACGATCTCCACCTGATTGGGGGATGTTATTTTCGCCCCCGCCGTCTCGACCGGAAGCGTAACGTCCACGGACGCCGCAGCCGCGAGGCTGCCCGCGTCCTTGTGGGCGATGCCGTACTCGTATTTCACGTATAGAGGCGTCGAGCCTGTCGTCTCCGTTTTTTGTGATTTTGTGGCCCAGTCGAACGCAAGGTTGGATAGGTTGGCCTCGCCTGCGAAGGCGGTCGATGCGGCAAGCGTAGCCACCAGCAAAAGGGATAGTATTATTTTTTTCACTCAAGCCCTCCTTTCTCCGCTTACTCCAGCTGTACGAAATCGTACAACTGGGGAAAACGGAGACTTACTGCGCCGGCGCGGCCGGGGTTATCGCGCTCACCGCGATCTCGCGAAGAAGGTTGATGCCCTTCGCCGAAAGGTCGGTGCCAGTCTGCCGGGCTACCGCCTTGATGCCCTGCTCGAATACCGCCGCCTTATCCTTGCCTGTTCCGCCCGATGCCGCCGCCGCAGTAGCAACGCCTATCGCGGCCGGTATGAACTCCTTCAGTCCTTCCTCGATAAGCTGCTTGCCGACCGGCAGGAGCACGGAAAGCACCTCGTAGGGTATGTCCTTGAGGTAATACATCACGTTCTCGGCGGCAGTAACCGTACCGTCGCCGTTCGCGTCCTTCACGGGCTTGTCCCAGTTGAAAAGCCCCTTGAGCATCTCGGCACCCGCGTTCTGCTCGTTCGTCAACGTCACCATCTCTACCCTCCCGTTACCCGCCGCCATATCGTCCGCAGATACCCCGGCAGGCGCCTGAAATGCCCGGTAATCCGAACGAATACGCCGGGCGTGTTATCTATTTCGTAATCTTGGCCAATCTTATTTCCGTCTTCCAGATTGACCGTCGCCTCCATGCCCAGGTCCTCGCCGTCCTCGTTAAATAATTCAGTGTGCTTCGTTGGCATTACTTCGGCCCCTGCTTAATCATCCAGTCGTGCAGCGCCATCTCCGGGCGCGTCGCTATAATCTCGTCCGCGACCTCCCGCCAGTTGCGCCCCGTGCGTCGCGCCCACCAGCGGGCGAGCACGTAGAGCGTCCGGTTCCTGCCGCCCTCGCAGTGGACGAGGATATTAGGTTGTGGGTTTTTAGCCATAGAGCGCGTCGTATACCATAAGGTAAGTTTGTCCATCGCCCGACAAACTTCTACTTCATTTGTGGGGGAATCTCTGTCGTAAAGAGGTAGTTTTGCTTGTACAATAGCCGCTCTGCTTAGGTCAAAATCGTTTATCTCAGCGGCGACGTTAAGCACATACATGATGTTGCGCGCCTTAAGTTCTTTCACACGCCCCGCGTCCCCGAAGTCCCCCGCATACACCCCGGGAAATATCTCCTGCATCGACGGCAGGCCGAGGATGTCGCGGGCCTTGAGAAGTGTGAGCTTCAGCCAGTTCATTTCTTGTCCGCCCCCATCGGGTCCCGGATTATGCCCTTGATGGGCACTCCCTGCCCCTGCCTGAGCGTAACGGTGGCGCAGGAGGCAAGTACCGCTCCTATCGCGTGTATCAGGGACATGTCCCCGTGCAGGTAGCCGCCTACGGCCATCAGGACGCCCCCAACGGCCACCCAGAATGTCTTCGACTGCAATAGCGTTTTACCATCCATTGTTCATCACCCTATGGTTATAAATACCTGCTCGCCCTTGGCGATGAAGGCCGCGATCTTCGTATCCAGCGCGACGAACGCGAGCCTGGAATTGTATATCGCGTCCGCGCCAATCGACGTGCCCACCAGTAGGCACCCTTCGGTGTCCGCGTCGGTGTTGCCCGGATGTATCCGGATGCCGGTGAAGCCGGGCACGTCCATCACCTGCGGCATTACGCGGCCGAACTTCGGCGAATAGGTCATCAGCACCTCGTACCGACCGCGCGGGATCGCCGTCTGGCCCGGCACCTTCCAACTCTCGACCGGCTCCCCCTCGACCTCGCGGACCACGTCCTCCAGCGTGTAGCACTCGTGGACGCCGTTTATGGACAGCTCGCCAATGGTGGCTTTCTTGCCCGGCCATTTCCTTTCGACCTTAAGTTCCATATCCGTCTCCTCTACCAAAGATATTTGACGGCTATCGAGACTATCGCACCTGCCGCCGCTCCGGCCCCGATTATCTTGCCCTCCCACCGGGTAAGCTTCCGGTCGAGGTCGTTCAATTTCGCATAAATGTCCTTGAGTGTAGCCTTGTTGTCGTCGCCGGATTTAACGAGGGCTTCGACGTGTCCCCGTATATTCCCTACCTCCTGCACAAGCATCGTATGGTCCTGGCAGTAGCTCTCAGACATTATTGGCCTATTCCTCCTTATGTAATATCAGCGTCGTCAGGCCGGTACCGTCAGGCTGTATCCCGGCTATGGAGTAGAGAGTGCCGTTTATTTTGAGTTCGTCGCCGTGTTCCACGCCGGACACGTCGGAGGACTTGGCCGTCGCCTCCGGGGCCGTGCTTTCGATCTCCCCGCTTTCGGCGGAGACGAGGGAGAAGGAGTCGTCGAAGATGATATAAAATGTTTTCTCCTGCGCCGTGCCTGGCTGGTAGACCGCCGCTATGCCCAGGGCGTCAACGTCCATCAGGTCGTTGAGCGCATCGTCTTCGAACTCGGTCGGCATGTCAGCCCTACTCCTTTAGTTTCCGGCCTCGGCCGGGCCGCTTTCGCTGGCCTGCTGTCCCTCGCGCTGCCCCGCAGACGGGGCATCGGTAGGGTCCTCAGGCATCTCCAAAACCTCGACGGCCTTGCCGAGGCTGATGAGCGCGTGCGCGTCGTGGACGGGGATGTCTGCCGGTGCGCTGAGTACCTGTTTCTCCTCTACCCTGCGGCCGCCCGCGACGGTGCTCTCGGTCACCCGTATTCGTATTGGTTTCATGGGAATATCCTCTCCTAAACTGTTGTAACGTCTCGTTATCATGTTCGTAAGCGCTATTCGACCGAGAACCAGAGGTCGACGCCCTGCCGCACTTTCGTCCAGATGAACCGGAGGAAGTTGCCCTCCTTGTTGATGGTCGTGCACCGGTCGCGCCGTATCGTAGTGATTCCTGTGTTGGTCTCGAACGCGTTCCACGGGCCGCTTGCAGTAGGCGCCTGCTGGGTCTGCACTGTGCTGCCGGTGGCCGTAAGCGACGACATGTTGCCGAGCGCGGTCTTGCCCTTTGCGTGGATAACGGCCTTGTTCCAGCCGGTGATGTCGTACACGGGCGACGTATAAGAGCTGTTGTTGACGGTAGTCCCGTTGTTGAAAACGTGGTAGGTGTAGCTCCTGTTCGGCCCCTTCGACGCACTGGACTCGCCGCCCAGGGTATAGGCGAGGGCGTTCGAGGCAATGAGCGCCAGGGCACCGATTATGGCTATGGCCAGGAATAGCTTTTTCATTTTAAATATCTCCTTATTTTTTGGTGGTTATAACCCCCCATCCCCCTCTTAAATTAAGAGGGGGACAGAGGGGGCGTTACTTACTGAGCGAGCGCGTCCTGGATGGCCGCGAAGGAGACCGGGTGCCTGACGCCGATGTCTACCATGATGAAGCTGGTCACCTCGATGATGCCCTGCTTCTTTTTGGAGTACGGGTCGGCTATCAGCTCGATGACGCCGAATTCGCCGATCATCAGGTCCGCCCAGTTGCCGAATATGATGGCGTGGCAGTTGTTGGAAGTGCCCTTCGTCAGGTTGGCGGGCACCTGGTTCGTCGCGCCTGCCCTGTAGCCGTTCATCTCACCGAAGCCGGGGTCAGAGCCGCCGTTCTCCCAGATGAATACGGGGTAGGTCCCGTCCTTCGGGGCAGTCTTCATCTTGCTCTTGATGCCCGGCGTGCTGAGGTAACCGAGGTTCCCGACGAGAGCGTTGGCGGTGTCCACCTTGCCCTCGAGCGCGACTATTGAGGGCCAGTCCGGGACGCCGCCGTTCGCGCCCATGGCCACGTCGCCGATGCCGGTCGTGTTAAGAATACCGGTAGGCTGGTTGCCCGCGCCCGTCCCGCTGATGGCGGCCTTGTCGAGGCCTATGGCCGCGACCTTTATCAGGTCGTCCCTGACTATCATCTCCACATCCTCGGAGGATTGCGCCAGCATCTGACGGGTGAACGGCACGTTCGCCTGGGCAGTTTTCGGGGAGAGGGTCAGGAGCTCGAACGTCTCGACGGAGTCGCCAACGTCCGCGCCCGGGTTCTCGCCAGTCCATGAGAGGGTGGACGCCCCGGACATCCTCGGGAGGTCGATGGTGCCGCGCAGTCCGGAGAGCACCGTCGCGCCCATCTGCCTCACGAGCATCCTGTTCCTGAGGATGTCTATCATCGGCATGAGGACGTGCGGGACGAGCGGGGCACCGTTCGGAGACGCGCCTGTGGTGAGGGGCCCGGCGTTCATCACCCTCGACTTGAGGTTGAGCGGGACGAATATGCCCTTCGAGTTCCTGCCGAGCTTTTTAGATATCTCATTATGGACTTCCAGCTCGAAGCAGTCGCCCTTATCTATTCCGGCGGCGACGTTTATCGCGCGGGTGAGGGAGTATGCCTGCTCCTCCCTCTGGTTCATTCCGAGGTCCACAGGCTTCGTGCCCAGCTTGTCGAGGACGGCCGCCCTGAACTCCTCGACCGACTTGCCCTCGTCTATGTACTTCGCCGCGAGGTCCATGACTTTGTGGCCTCGCCCGATGGCGTTTATCTCCTTGACGCGGTCCTTCTCGGCCTTGACGGCCTGCGCCCTTTCGTCGTCGATGTTTATCCTCGCCATGGCCTGGGCCTTCCTTTCGCCCTCGCAGCCGCAGTGGTCTCCTTCGAACTCCCTGCCGCAGTGAATGCACTTATGCATCGTAGCGCTCCTTCCGTTTCGTCTGTCATTCCCGCGTAGGCGGGAATCCAGACCATTAGAGTTATTATTTCCCCGGCTGCGGGCGTATTCAGCATGCCGGCCCTTACCAAGGCCAGCGGCTGCCGGGTACGTCCCGGCTGCCCTGTTTTCCGGCCCGTCCTTGCCAGGGTTATCGCAGTCACCCGCCATGTCGCACTTGTCGCACGGCATCTGCGGGTACATGTCCGTATTGTCGTGGCAGCCGGGCGTAGCCATGGCCGCCTTCACTTTTTGTGGCAAATTTTTAAACTTGGAGAGGTTATTAAACCCTGCGAGCGCGACTGCCTGAAGGGCCTCGGTTATCTCGTCTATGAAGCCCAGCTCCAGCGCCTTCTCGGCATCCATCCAGGTCTCGGCGTCCATCATCGTGGAGATCTCTTCTTCGGTCATGCCCGTCTTGTCCGTGTATGCCTTTATTATCGAGGCCTTCATCATGTCCAATATGTCCGCCTGCCTGCGCATCTCGTTCGCGTCGCCTATGGCTATGTTCCATGTGTTGTGGATCATCAGCCAGGCGTTGTCTGCCATGCATACCTTATCCCCGGCCATGGCTATATAAGAGGCTATCGAGGCAGCTATGGCGTCAATGTATACCGTTACGTTCGCCGGGTGCCTCTTGAGCGCGTTGAAGATGGCGACGCCGTCCGAGACGTACCCGCCGTCGGAGCTTATGCGGAGATTAATCTCGTCCACGTCGAGCGCGTTAAGCTCCTGGACTAACTGGTTGGCCGTGAGTCCCGCGTCGTTGTCGCCGATTATGCCGTACATAAATATCTCGGCCGTCCTGTTTGCCAACTGCGCTTTTATGTTCCAGAATTTTTTAGACATTTTCCCTCTCCTTATGACTCTCCCCCCGCCCCCGCCCCCGCCCCCGAACCCGACCCCGACGCCGTGCCTTCCGGTTTGCTCGCCGTGGCGGCCACGACCGGCACGATGCTTATCCCGTACTGCTTCGCAAGCTGTTCCTCGCGCTGGCGGTCCCTGAGCACGTCCTCGAAATCCATGCCCTGCTCGGCGCATATCTGGATGCGCGATTTCGTGAGGTTCTGTATGGCGGCCGCGTTCGCGTTCTCGTCCTTGAGCGGGTCCACCCATGGCCAGCCCCGCGGTATGAACCTCGGCGCGTTGAATTTGTCGAACTTCGAGTACGGCAGGTTTACGACGCCGGAAAGCAGGGTGAACTTCAAGAACTCTGAGAACACCTCCTCGCAGAAGTGCTCTATCAGCCATGACTGGTAAGCGGAATACGCGTCGCGGCCTTCGAGCACCTCGGCCCTGATGGAGCTGTAGTTTGCGCTCTCCACGTCCGAGCCAAGCGAGGTATATGCCACCGGATACAGGCCGGAGGATATGGCCTTCAGGATAGCCTTCCTGAACGGCTCGAACACCGCGTCCGGGAAACGCGGGTTGAACTCCTTGAAGTCGAAACCCGGCGGCAGCTCCTCGAACACGCCCGGCTCTACCTCGGTCATCCTCTCGCCGTCGTCCGTCACCTCGTCGCCCGGAAGCGAGCCCGCCACGGCGTCCTTGCTCCTCGTATAGAAACCCATCTTGGACGCGCCGATACGGGCCGCTATGACCGCCGCCTCCTCGAACGCGCCCATCATGTTCAGGCGGCCCATGGCCGTCGCCATCCAGGGCACGCCGCGCGTCTGCTCCGGCCTCTCCTGGATGTAGAGATGTATTATCTCGTCAGCCGGTATGCGTACGCGGGCGAAACTGTCGGTATATGCGTATGCGTAATAGTCGCCGGGGTGCTTGGTTATCATGTGGTAAGCGATTGGCCTGCCCCACTGGTCTACCTCGACGCCCATGTTTATGCGGTTGCCGCTGCCGGGCGCCTCGCGGTTCAGCGTGTCGTCCAGGTGGTCGGCCTCGAGGAGCTGAAGCGCGAAACGGTGCCTGTTGTTGAAGTTCCTTACCTTGCGGAGTATGACCTCGCCGTCGCGGGCTACGGTCTCCATTATGACGCCGCATAGCTCGCGCCAGGAGAGCCTGCCATCCACTGTGCAACTCCCGCGTTTGCCCCAGAGAGCCCATTCGCTTTCTATCGTGTTGTTCGCCCACTTGTCGGGCGTAGTGCCGTCCGGCTGGACTACGGCGCTCTGGAAGTTGAAGCCGGTCGGCCCGACCACGTTCGCGCGCACGAGCTTGACGAACTTCCGGGCATAGTCGTTGTTGTAGTAGAGGTCGCGGGAACGGCCGCGTATGACGCGGAGGCGGTACCGGAGCTCGCCGTCGGCGGAGAGCAGGGTCGGCTTCCAATCCTGGGTCAGCCGGTTCACCTCGGCGGCGGCGATCATATTCTGGACGAAGACCTTCTTTACTGCCGCCGGTTGAGGTACAGGCGACTCGGCCACGATCTGTCGGCCGAATATCTGCAGGGCTGCCGACCTTATGTCCTTTTCGAGGTTGCTCATCGCCTGAACCCCGTGAGTATGCGCCGGCCGCCCGCCTGCCCCTGGTCTATGCGGTCCCTCGCCTGTTCGCGCTCATACTGGGCCTGCAGCGCAGCCTGCGCGGGCAGGAGCTCGGCGTTCAGGTCCTTGAGCGTGTAGACCTTCCCGTTCAACTGGACGGACTTGTAGCCCTTTTTCGTGAGCTTCTCAATGGTGTCGTTTATGTTGTCGAGCTGGCGTTTTGTCTGGGAGCGGCCATCGTAGCCCGCGACCTGTTTCGAGAGGTCCGGCTTTACCGTGACGGTACCGAAATTGACGGTATAGGTCTCCGAGCCGTCCGCGCTCGCTACCTTGGCCGTCCAGGCATAATCACCCGCGGTGAGCGTGGCGCTTGCGGAGGCCGCTATCGTAACGATGTAGTCCTCGGTAGCGTTATATTGCGATGCGGAAACGTCGAGGGCGGAAGGCCCGCGCAGGAAATACTTGAGGGTCCAGCCCTGCGAGGCCGGGTAGTCGGGTATGCTCCTGGTCCACTTTACGGTATCTCCGGCGGTGAAGAAGCCGGGTTCTCTGGTCGGGATGTTTGCCATGCGGGGGATATTCGCACGGCTGGTTTTTTTTGGCTATTGCACTTTGTGGTGTTTTGTTGTGTTTTGTTGTATTAAATATAATAAATACATTTTCAGGCGTTGGCCTCTTCGAAATATTTTTTTGTATATTCTTCGAGGATCCTGTCGAAGTCTTCCTCTTTTATAAGCCATCCTCCAAGTTTTTTGGCGGGTATTTTCCCCTCCCTGCAAAGTCGGCGGATCGTTTCGGGATGCTTCTTTAACGCCTTTGCAAGCGCCTCCGCCGTCATGTAGTTCGCCAATCCAAGCCCCCTTTCGAAAACCTTGGTTATTTCCATCCGCTTATGAATCCGCCGCCGCGCCTCTTCCTCGTTTTCTTGACCGGTTTGGGCTCCGGGACCTCCTGCGGTTTCTCCTTCTTCAGCTCCTTTGCCTTTTCCATCACCTGCGCGTGTCGCTTCCTGAGGTCGAGCTGGTAGTGCATCTGGAGCTTCTTTATCATCGCGAGGTTGCCGACGTGCAGGTCGAGCGCCTCGTTCCGCTTGCCGGAAGGCAGTTCCCAGACGGTGTAGGGATGCCCGTGGTCGTACTTACGGACGCGCTTCTCGGCCGTCAACTGCTCGAAATGGTCCGGGGAGTACTCCGGCCTGGCGGGGAAATGGCAGAAACCGTGCATGGCCTCGCCGGACTCCGGCTCCGGCAGCCTGAGCCGGTCGAAAAGCAGGTTTTTTGCCTGATGCACGCCCATGATCTGCACCTGCACGCCGCGCGAGAGCGCAGTCGTGTTGGGGATTTTGGACTCGATGATCTCCCGGCTGCGGTCCTTGCTGCCCTTCGTCGCGACTATGCGCGGGGCGCGCGGCCTGACAAAATCATAAACGGTTGCCGTATTGTCGCCGGAGTCCACGCCCGCGAGGCTTATCTTGAGCGTGAGGCCGGACTCGTGGATGTATGCCGAGTCGTAAAACTCCGCCAAGCGGTTCCAGACGCCGCGTTCATTCGTGTTACCCGCGATGATCCGCTTCTCAATAGCCCACGACTCCTCGCCGGGCCCCCAGGCTGTCACCTCTGCCTCTATGCGGTCGCCCTGCACGTCCGCGAACGCGGTAAGGATACACGCGGACATCGGCACCTCCGGCCTTCCCTCGTGCTCCGGCAGCGTCGCAGGGCCGTAGTCCTCGCGCCTCTCGTATAGTTGGTGCGATTCGAGTTTCTCCCCCTCTTCCTCCCAGAACTCGGCGAAACGGGTATTTATCACCTGTTGCAGGAGGGCGCTATCGCGGTTTTTCTTCGCCGTCAGGAACTCCTGGACGATGCCTTCCCAGGAGAGCCAGCCGGGCGGCGAATACCAGGACGGCAGACGGTAACCGCGCTTTAAGCCGAACGGGTTCTCGGCGCGCCATTCCCCGCGCTCAAGCATGTGCTGCTTGTGGTGCTCGTCTATCAACTCGCCGCAGCCCGAGCACCTAAACCTTACGCGGCCCTTCAGGACATAGTCTGCATGCTCGTAAACCATGCCCTCATGCTCCAGCTTCTGCATATGACCGCAGTGAGGGCAAGGGACGTAATAATGCCGCTGGTCGGAGGCCTGCCATTCTTTGTCCGCCGGGCCGCCCGCATAGACCGGTGACGTGTTCTTGAATATCTTACGTGTGCTATGGAACGCGTCCGTTCGGTTCTCGGCGAGCTTCATCGGCGAGCCTTCGCCGTCCACGTCCACCGGGTAGCCGTCGAAGTCATCCAGAAACAGGTTCCTGATGGATCGGGCACGGAAGAAGGCGGCGGATTTCGCGCCGCCGAGTATCATGAAACCGCCGGGGAACTCTTTGTATAACGTCCGGTTTGATTTGTCGCGAGAGTTTGAGACGTCTATCTTCCCGCCGAAGCCGCCGTTCTCCTCGATGGTCGGCCCTATCTTCGTCTGGGAGTAATCGCGCGCGAGCATCAGGTCCGGGACGACTATCATCATCGGGGCCGGGGCCACGTCTATCGTGTAGCAGAGCCAGTTGATACCAGCCTCGGTGAAGCCAAGCTGAGTCCCTTTTATAACGACGACCTCGCGGACCGGCGAGGAGACGGAGAGGCAGTCCATCACCTCCCGGAGATAGGGAGTGCGGTTCAGGCGGTAGGGGCCGGGCTCCGCCGCCGTCTTCGGCAGGACCCGGCGCTTCTCGGCCCACTCGGAGACGAGGAGGTCGGGGTCGGGCCGGAGACCTTCGCGCCATCCTTCGACGTAAGGGTCTATCCCTATTTCCTCAAGCAGTGCCGGCGTCATCTTCTCCCTCTATTGTCAGCCCTTCAAGCGCCTTGCGTATTTCCGCGTCCAGCAGCTCGCGGACGCGCTGGGCGTCATCCTCGACTGCGAGGAGCGCCATTAGTCGCGTCGGTATCAGGAGCATCGCGTCACGAGTACGGCGTGCCATCGCAAACGCGTCGCGCCTTACCTTCTCTGCCGGGACAAGCTCCCCCTTCTTCTCCAGGTACTCAAGCTCGGCGACCTTCGCGTTGAAGTGCTTGCGCCTGCGTTCGGACTCCGCCACCGAAAGAAAACAGCCGTCCTCTTCGGGCTCGTCGTCTTGGGAGGACTTCGCGACGCGCTCCTTCTGCGCTTTCTTCAGCTTCTCGGAACGCGCGAGCTTCGTATATTCTTCGATGGCAAGCAGCCCCTCTTCGAGGTCTATTTTACCGTCGGGACCGACTTTTATGACGCCCTTTTCCTTGAGCTTATTGATATAGGGCGGCGTACAGCCGACGCGCTCGGCGAACTGCGCCTGGTTGAGCCGTTCCTTGATGTCATCTACCTGTCCGCCAAGCAGGTCTTTCATAATAGCCCTTCGAATAAATCTTTCTTCGCCTGTTCAAAGGCCGGGTCCGGACGCTTTATTTCAAACGACGTCACCTTCTCCGTCGGAATACCCGCGCTGCACGGCTCGCAGATGTACCTGAGCCTATCGTCCGGCCTGCCCAGCAGGACCATGCGGAACGGCACGTCCAGGCCCGACGCGCCGCAGGTGATGCAGGAGGCGAAGCCCATGCCGACGAGGCGGCCGGAGACGAGATGCATCAGGCGGTGACCTCCTCTTTCTTCTTGCCGCCGCGCTTCTTTTTCTCCGGTGCCTTCTTGTAGCAGGAGCAGGAAGAGACGAGGCCCTGCGTTCTTTCTACCTCCCTGCCGCCTTTCTTTTCCTCAGCCTCCGCGCAGGCGTCGGAGTCCTGCGGGAAGTGGTTGCAATAGATGCAGAGCTCGACGAAGGTGTCCGGGGCCGGGTTCAGGTTAGGATGGTCGGCATCCTTGGCATTTTCGACTGCCGTCGGCATCGGGTGGAAGCCGCACTCTTCGCACATGCAATGCCTTCCCTTGTCAGCCTGGTTATGGCCGCACTCGGGACATGTGCTTGTTCCATCTTCGCCATCTACCTCGCTCAGAAAGCCCTGGCAATTAGTTATGGAGCCTAACTGTACTAATATGTCTCCTCGGCTTTCGCCGCAATTGGTGCAGTCAAATGGCCGGTGAGTGCATGACGGGCACAGGCCACCGTCCGGATTGGTCACGACATCCATGTCAACCGGATTCAGGATCGGGCCTTCCTCTTCATCCTCTCCCACGCCTTTCGGAGTGAACGCCTCCAGCAGTTCCGGCGTCTTCAGGCCGCGCAGGTCGTGCTTCAGTATCTCGGAGATAAGCCGCGCCTTCGTCCAGGATGGCTTCGGCTCTATCGGCAGGCCGAACTTCGCTATCAGGTCGGGCATGTCGGACGCCTTGAGACTCTTTAAATATTCCTCGTCCAGCGGTATTTCCTCTTTGATATTTACGCGGGCCTCCTGGACCGTCTGGATTAGCGCGTCCGTCTGGATACGGTTAATGGCATATTCGACCGCCCTCAGTGTAGTGCCGGGCACGAGGCCCTTCGGTATCCGGGATACCAGCTCATAAATATCCGGCTCGAAGTAATAGCTTCTCTTTTCCTTGATGCCAGCCATTTCCCGCAAATGGTCATAGAGCTCGATATTCCGGTTATAGTCGGCCTGCCTGCTTTGCAGGACCAGGAAGAGGATCAAGCGGTTCATGAGCGTCTCGTTCTCGCTGATCCGGCGCTGCATATTCGCCAAAAGCCAGCGGTCCCGGAAGTCGCGGGCCTTTTCTTTCAGGCGGCGCACCATGTCGACGTGCGACTCGGACGGGTTCTCGTATGCGGGCGTTTCATCGTGCTCATTCCCGGCCTCGGGCTGCGGCAACCGCTCCTTTTTGCCCCTCTGCATCTCTTCGAGGCAGGCCCGGTTCAGGCATAGCTCAAGAAGCTCTGGATGCTCGTCGGGGTCGGAAACGTCGAGATAGAAGGCGTGGTCTGTGCAGCCCGTCATGCACTGGCTTTTGTACCGCTTCGGGGTCAAGGCGTTGTGGGGCTTCCGCTCCTGCTGCGGGTCCCATATCTCACGCGCCTTCGTGCCGTCCATGAGCTTCTTGTACTCTTCGGGAGAACCGATTATCCGCAGGCCCAGCGCCTCGGCGGCGGCCATCCTCGACCGGTATGCCTCAGCCTCCTTGGCGTGGTAACAGCGTTTGTCGGTACATGTATCGTCCTTCGCTATCTCCGGGAAAAGCTCCGCCTGGTTCGCGGAGCGCTGGGGGCAGGCCCTGCATCCTTCGACGTCGAACGGCGCATCGACCAGCAGGTAGGAGTACACCGAGTTTATGTATTCCAGCGCCTCGCGAACCGTAGTGATGCGGTCGTACGGGTCGTCGTCTGGCCCGTAGCACATGCGTTCGAGAAGATCTTCCTGGGCATCCTCGTTGCCCTTCAGCCTGGACAGGCAGAGGGCCAGCGCCATCGGAAGGCTGCCGTCCTCGACCTTCTTCTGCGCATCGGGGATGATGTCCAGCAGCCTGATGCGCTTGCGGACGTACCGCACGTCGTGGTTTATCTTCGCGGCCAGCTCCTCCGCGGTGCAGCCCCTGCCCATCCTCATGCGGTCCGCGAAGCCCCGGGCCTCCTCCATCGGGTTCGGGTCGGAGCGCTGGCTGTTCTCGATGAGCTGGCAGTCGAAGGCCTCCTCGTCAGTCAGCGTCCGGACAAGGCACGGCAGCTCGGAAAGGCCCGCGGCCTCGGCGGCCCGGTGGCGGCGGTGCCCGGCGACGATCTCATATTCCCCCCCACCCTCGGCTCCGCCGTGTCCCTCCCCCGCAGGTGGGGAGGGTAAAAAGGTAATAGGCCGGACAAGGACCGGCTGCAGGATGCCCTTGTCCCGGACGGAGGCCGTCAGCTCCGCCATTTCGTCCGCCTTAAAATTTTTCCGGTAGTTGTATGGGCTGGGCCTGAGCAGCTCCAGCGGGATTGTCTGAAAGTTTACGCCAATCATGAAAATACCTCCTTATAAATCTCCTCGACTCGCCTTGCCTGGGCGTCGGTGAGGGCACCCCTGAGGAGGTACTGCCTCTCCACGCCCCGGATGAAGTCGGAGGTCGCCGGGCATATTGACCGAGCCTCGCGCCAGCCGAACCTGATAGCGGCGGAAAGCGTGTCCAACTTCTTCGCCGGAGTCATGACCGGCTCTCGGCCGAAAAAGTCCTTCATCTACTACTCCACCCCGTTAAAGAGTTCGTCCACCGCCTGCCGGTATATCTCCGGCTTCTGCGCGGCGTAATATGCGAGGGCCATGCCGCCCCACATGATGGCGCCGGCGTTCTCCTCCGTCGTGTTCTCGGGCGCGACCGACAGCTCGTCGTAGAGGTGGCCGACGATATGGTTGAATATCTGTTTCACGCCCTGCTTGTCGTAGTGCTTCCAGTTGCCCTCTCCGTGGCCGATCTCGCCGGCCGCACACCTTCGCCCCAGCGCCCGCAGGCCCTCCGGCGCGATAAGGTGGTAAGCCTCCTCCATGGCGGAACGAGTGCCCTCGCCGTAACGGACTTTCTTTTCCTCGGTTTTCTTTGTGCTCAATTTACGCCTCCTTGATATTGAACTTCTCGAATAGTCCAGTGGATTTAAGGAATTCCTCCCATGTCTCAATCGGCAGGGGCGTCTCGCCCGGATGAGTGCGGTTCCAATGCTCGCACGTCTGCTGGTTAAGCAGGAAATCGGCCTTTATTTTGTCGAGACGCTTCTGGAACCTCCTCTCCACGAAATCCCTTTCTGATATAATTTTACTCATCTCGGGAACTCCTCCCATGTGCGCCCGTCGAGGACGCGGCCAGCGGCCTTCTTGCCGACGCGACGTGTTTGGTTATCAAAAGACGCGATTGGCGCCCAATCCCCCCAGCCCTTGAAAAAGAACGGGACGCCCGCCGCCTGGCACTGGTCGCGCAGTGAACGCACCCAGTCGGGATGCATTGGCCTCGCGCCGGGTCCGGTCTCGCCGCCGCATATTACCCAGTCGAGTTCGCGCTCGTGGAACCTGGCGGGCGGCATATCGAGTAGGACCGGCCCCAGCATCGGTTCAATGCTTACGCCACGAACTGCGGCGTGAACCTGCAGAAGGTAAGGAATGTTTCTCTCGGCCTCTTCCTGATTGCAGATGGTGACCATGGGCCAGATGTTATTCGGCAACCTCCCGGTGATACCTTCGCGAAACGTGACTCTGTCTTTTATCCAAGCGTTTATCAGAGCTGCCATCCGGTCGGCCCTTTTTGTGAGGACTTGGAACGTAATATCCTGCCGGGCCGCGAAGGCAACAAAAGCGAAGAGAATAAAGCTGAGCGGCACGTCCTTGTGAAACAGGTCGGACATCGAGTTGACGAAGACGCGATAAGACCCTTTATGTTTACGGGGCACCTTAAGCGATGATATTGCCGCTATCTGCTCAGGCCAGCATTTGACCTCGCCGAACGGCTGCTGGTAGAGCGGCAATCCCTTGCCGTGTAGCCGCCTGTGCATCCTCTCGGCGTAGCAGTTCGCGCAGCCGGGGCTGCATTGCATGCAGCCGGTCGTAAGCTGGTGCGTGACGTCGGTCCATTCGATTTTAGTCGTCATATCGCGGCCTCAGTCCCGGTTCAGGCAGAATTCCCTCAACTCCGGGTGTTCGTCGGGGTCGGAATCGGCGAGAAAAAAGGCGTGGTCCTTGCAACCCGTCATGCACTGCCTCTTGTACCGTTTCGGGGTCACGGCGTTGTAGGGCCTCCTTTCCTGTTGCGGGTCCCAGATCTCCCTCGCCTGACAAGAGGCTTATCCCGTACCGCAGTATCTTTATGCGTAAGGCATGGGCGGCAGAGGCGGCATAGGCATCGTCATCGTCATCGTCATCGGCGTAGGCATAGGCGGCGGCATAGGCGGCGGCATGGGCGGCGGCAGAGACGGCAGAGTCGGTATAGGCATCGTCATAGGCATCGTCATCGGCGTAGGCATAGGCGGCGGCATAGGCCGCATAGGCGGCAGCAGAGGCGGCATAGGCGTCGGCAGAGTCGGCGGCATCGTCATCGGCGTAGGCATAGGCGGCGGCATAGGCCGCATAGGCGGCATCTTTATTTTCTTTTGACGGGTTCTCCATAACAGCCTTCGCCGAATTAATCGCATTGCGCCGTCTTTCATTGCCGGGATGTTTGCCATCGTAAATATTTATTACCTGCTCTGCCGCGTAGACTACATACCCGATTCTGTCCTTGCGGTTCAGGGCGCGAGATATAAGCCAATTTGCCCACACTAACTTGTCTTCTTTGATTAAAGCCTTGACAACCTTGACGGCATCGGACTCGGATTGCCCTAAAAACCACGTCTTGCCTGCGGTGCAGGCATCGTTTTCAACGAGCCATTCGTTATTTATGTTCATTTCTCTCCTCTTATCACCACGACGGTGTCGCCAGGATTGGCACTTGCACAATGGAGTTTCGGGATAATATCCTTGCCAGGTTTCACTTCTATCTCCGCCCCAGCCTTCTCCAGCATCCCCAGGGCTATCCGGGTCCAGTCCTCGCGGCCTATGTTGATGGCCGCGCCCCACCTGTCGCGGATAATCATCTCATTGTCGTACTCGCCAAGTATTTCGGCGCCGTCCTTGTCGCTCAATTCACCCCCCATTGTTCTGCCATTGCGTCGGCAATGCCCTGATAAGTTTTTGCCCTATCCCAATTTCCTGAAAGCATCCCGAATAACGCCCGACTCCTCACAACCGACTAAAACTCTCACGCCCCCCCCTTGCCCCTCGCGGTACTAAACCCGCGACTCCCGCTTCTCCGCGCGCAACAGCCGCAGGTAATGCATTTTGCACAGCCCACGCGACACGTGCGGCCTTCCGCAGCCCGGCTCCGAGCACGTCTTCGGCTCGCCCTTCGGACGGCCGCGCTTGTGTGCATGGCGGCTTTTTTCGACGCCGCGCGCCGCCGCCTGGCGCAGTTTGTTCTCGTGTTTCAGTACAGGTTTTTCCGTGCCCGCCCGGCAGGCCTCGCCCTTCGGGCAGGCATTGCATGCGTTCAGGCTTCCGGGATTATTAGGCGGCGTCCCAAACCTGAGGCAAGCGCCCGAGAACACAACCGGGCCGGTCTCCTCGCCGCGGCGGATGTCTCGGTCGGAGACGTGGGCCTTGCGGTCTGCGTCCAAGGGCTTCAGTTTGTGGACTCCGACGTTCATCCCGCGCGAGGGGACGCCGCCCTCGCGGCAGTCGCACTGGTAATGGCAGCCGGAACATTTCGCCTTGTTGCCGCGGTCGCAGACAGGGACCCTGGCGATGTCGTACTCGCAGACGCCGGCCATCAGCGCAGCCTCGCTCTCAGCGTCCTCGGCATGGCCTTCGCCACGACGGAGACAGGGGCCGCGCACGATACGAGGCGCGGGCATCTCACGCACGACCCGGCGCAGTTGTCGCCGAACTCGACGCCGCAGGAGTAGCCCTCGCCCATGAAGGCGCGGACGCGGTCCTGGTTCCTGTTTTTCCCGGCGGGCTGGAAAAGCGGGTGCCTGCCGACCTTCTCGCGTTTTACGAACGGGATGATGTTCATGGCTAACAACCTCCGTAGGTTTCGACGCAGACCGTGCAGGCCGCGTCCAGGCCGAAGAGCTTCCGGCGCGTCTCGCAGGTGGACGCCAGCATCCGCTCGCCGTAGCGCGGGCAGAAGATCACGGCGTCCAGGTTGATTTTCCGGCTTTGAAGTATCTCAGTCAGCTTGTCCAATTGCGCCTCCCTAAATGGCCCCTTCCGTTTCCCCTCGCCCGGGGCACCCGCTTGCGGGTCGGACGGGAGAGGGTGGCGCGCCGCGCGCCGGGTGAGGGGGATTTCAGTCCGGGTACTCGTAAAGGCCGAAGTGCTTCGCCCCCACCCTCGGCTTCGCCGTATCCCTCCCCCGCAGGTGGGGAGGGTTAGCGGTACGTTCCGCTTCCGCCTTCCGCGCCCGCTCCTGGCAGACCGGGCAGCCCTTGACCGGCCACGCCTGCAAGTACCTCACCTCGCCGGTGAACGGGTCCCTGACCTCGACCGGCGGCAGCAGTGTGCCGCAGGAACAGCGGACGGACTCGATGACGGCGTTAGGCATGGCTCTCTCCCTTCTTCCGGCCCAGCAAAGCATCTATCGCGGCGCGGGCCTGAAGGGGGATGCCCTTTTCGTCCACGGCCTCGAAGTTTTCCACATCTCCCCCCGCACCCCCCTCTTTAAAAGCTTTTAAATCTAAATCTGAATCTAAATAGAGTCCTTCCCGAAGTCCTTTATCAAGTCCTTCGGTAAGTCCTTCGGTAAGTCCTTCGGTAAGTCCTTCGGTAAGTCCTTCGGTAAGTCCTTGACCCGTTAGCCTGATAGTAATAGCCTTCCTTACAGGCTCATACGTGAGTTTTTCAGTGTCCTTCAACTGGAAGATAAGCCTTCGTAAATGCTTGAGAATATACGAGGGCGGCAGGAGGTCGATTATTTCGAGCGAGGCCTTGCCTTCGTTCCTGTTGGTGATACGCAAAAATCCATATGGAGGGTGTATAAACACGAGGGAGTATTTCGGGTCGTAATCTATTAACCCCGCGTCTACCACTGTGGATAACTTCGCGAGAACGTCTTTTTTTGTCAGGTCGAGGCGCGAAACCGCGTCCATTGGCCGCAAAATGAAGGTCGAAAGGCGGTTCCGCTGAGGGCAGCTCAGGATGAAAAGAAAGAGGCGCTGGGCGTCCGGTTCCAGGTCCAGGAACCGATAGTCGTCCCACAAGGCGTCAAAAATAGGGTGGTAGCGCATTACTCTCCTGTTACGAAAAAGCTCGGTTGAATCGGACTGCTTAATTAACCCTCACCCCCTGCCCCTCTCCCATTACAGGGCGAGGGGCGAAGGAGATTTAACGCTCCAGAATACTGTTGATCAAGTCCGCGATCTCTGCGGCCTGGCCCTTGCTGAACGTAGCCAGGAGCTGTTGGTTCTCGTTGAATATTGCCAACTTCAGCATGGCCGTGGGCATCGCCTCCGGCCAGGGCTCGATGAGCAGGCTGTTGCCGCCTATGATGGACTTGAATTCCTTGGGCTCGTTCACGCCTTAATCCTCCGGTCCGGTATTTGCTTCCCGCATGATGTCGCGGAAGTCGCGGCCCTTTTTCGTCTCGGCCTCGACGGCGTCGTTGAAGGCCTTCCAGGCGGCCTTGTCGTTCGTGTTGGCGGCGCGGTTCCTCAGCTCGAAGAGCGAAGGCCCGGGGCGGCGAGGCGCCGCGGCCAGGCCATCATTTAACAGCCTTTCTATCCGCTCCAGTTTGCCCAGGATTTCGTTCAGGGCGTCCTGCCGCACCGTTACCAGCTTCGGGCGGGAAGCAGGGCCGCTACGGGCCTCCTGCTTCGCGGAGCGCGTATTTTTGAGACTACCTGCCTTCATTTTCCTCCGCCTTGTGGGTGCGGACGTACTCGCGGGCGGCGAGAAGGACGCCCATGCCGTCCTCGAACGTCCTGTATAGCGCCGCGCGTTCCACTTTGGTGAACGTCCGTTTACCGCTGTCGGTGAATACCGACTTGCGGATCTGCTCGGTCGTGGAGTTGGTGTTCTTCAGGAGGTCGTTAATCAGGCCGCAGGCGTCGGAAGGCAGGATGCCGGAGAACTCGCGGTGAGGTGTGAAAAAACCTCCGTGCGCATGGGCAAGCCAGCGGGCTATCTCATAGACCTCTTCCTGGCGTAGCTCCTCGCGGAGGCAGTGGGCGGACAGGAAGGCCTCGTCGAGGTAGTTGCGCTGTCCGGATCCGTCCGGGTTCAAGTCGGACGGCGGCTCCTCGCACATCTTGTGCATGCTGACGGCCTTCAGGCCGAAGTAGTAAGCCCATTGCTTGGTGATGCCCTTGAAGCATCGGGCGAGCAAGCTGAACGAGCGGCAGAACGGAACTATCTTTGGCATGTGCCTCCTACATGCTTATAAAAATAACCGGCCTTTATAATTGCCAGCGAATTTAATTACTTGCTAACATCGCCTCATCAGCCCTCACCCCCTGCCCCTCTCCCGCAGGCGGTAGAGGGGTTAAGGAAGGAGTAAAATCTTGGCCCAGAAACTCTTTAAAAAGCTCGACGGGGAACACCAGCCCGGCTTCAGCCGCCTCCTGGATGACTGCCCGGACGATCTTCCGCGCGGTTGCGAACGCGACGTATCCGGAGGCGTTTACCAGGCGGGATATCTCCGCGCGCTGGAGGCGATATTTCTTGGCGACGTAGTACGCGGTGCGGAACTTGTCGTAAGATTTGGCCTGGTCCTCTTTCCCCGGCTGGGGGACGGCTGCGAGGGCCTGTAACGCCGCTTTGACTGCCTCTGTCTGTTCTTGGGTCATTTGTTATTGCCTATACAACGCTGTTGTGTTATAAAATTTAAGGTTTTTATCTTTTTACCGCCGCCCAAAGGAGGAGCGCCATGAAAAATATAAATGTCGATATTACTTGCCCAAGTTGCAAAAGGAAGGTTCGTGTTGCCCTCGTAAAAATGAAGCCCGGCGATAAATTTGAATGTCCAGTATGTAAGGCCAATATTCGCTTCGAGGGCGATGACCTGAGCAAGGTTCAAAAATCGCTTGACGACTTATTCAAGAAAAGGTGATGTCCGCTCCATCTGCCTGGAGGCCGGACGTGATCACGCGGTCCATCTCTTCTCTGTTCTCGATGAGGAGTTGCTCGATTTTATCGAAACGAGCCAGGACGCGTTCGAGAACCGGAGTAACTTCATCTTTTAGTTTTATAGTTACAGTTTCTGCAGTCATGCTTCGCCTCTGGGGTTAGTAGGTATACAGTTCGTTATAAAGGCTGGCCTGGATGTTTTGTCCGCAACGGCCGACCATGCCGATGAGACGGAACCAGCCGGAATCCGGCGCTGGATAGCCGTCAACGTGGAACTTGAGGATGCTCGAAACGGCGAGATGTCCCTCTCGCTTGGTGCGCCACCCTAAACGGGTAAGGCAGGATACGTTGGTCATCTTCGCCTCCGGGGGTTAGTGGTTTGTTGTTTATACAACGGTGATTAAGATATAACCCAAATGGGTTTTATTGTCAAGAGAAAAATCGTAATTGGGTTTTTAAGGTAAATGATTGAATTTAAAGGATTTAAAGAGCGTTTTGAGGGTCTTTTAAATCAGGAAGGCATAAAAAATTTAAAAGATTTTTCGAATTTGTCGGGCATCCCTTATTCGACGCTCACCAATTCGATTAACCGCGAAGCGATGCCCAAATTGGATACGCTTGAGAAGATCGCGGACTTCTTCGGCGTCACGATTGACTATCTTGCGACGGGCCGTCCCCCGTGGGACGCGAAAAAAATAATTGACAAACGGGAAAAATCAGGATTAATTATTGAGGGGCACAAGGTAGCCGAGGATACGGAGCTTTACAAGGCCGTAAAGCGGCTGATGGACGTCCCGGAGGCTGACATAGCGAAGGTGCGGCAGGTCCTCGACCTGATCCAGTCGGTGGCGAGGGAAAAGCAGAAGGTGAAGAAGCCGCCGCTGAAGGCCGGAAACGAAGGGTGAAAGCGCTTCCGTGGTATTTGAGGGTTGTGAAATGAATAAATATTTCGTATTACTATTTTTGCCATTTCTTTTTTCTTGCTCTTCTCCTGTGCATGTTAATACAGCCGCTGAAAATCTTGAGGCTGCAAAGGCGGCGCTTAATAGAAATTACGAAAAAGACAACGTAGAAAAACTTGGAGACTATGAAGAGGCAAAAAAATATCTGCAACAAATTTCATTGGATACGCCCATAGAACATTATCAGGCAGAGTTGCTTCTTGAAGAGGTCGCAAACCGCGAGCGGATCGACACGGCATTTAAAGAAAGGAAGGAAAAAGAGTATGAATTAGAACAGCAATCATTTAAGAATCATACAAGTGAATTCCAATGCAACAAGCGAAAGGAAGCTGCCGAAACTCTTGAGCGCATTTATTTAAGCAAAAACTTGGATACGCACATAAGTGTAAGAGGAAAGTTTAATACAATAATAACAATAGAATGCGTTCTTTTTAATAGGCCCTTGATTTACAAACTTGTAAACGAGGGAGATTATTTGCAAACCCTAAAAAAAGTTGGGTATGAAAAGGCCATATTTACCGATGGATATGAACAAATATGGACTTATGATTTAATGAATTAAATAAAAAAAGAGAACATCATGAAAAAATCCATCATTATTTTCCTTGTTATTTATTCCATTCTTTATTCCATGTCCGCCTTCTCAAAAGTCCTGCGTACTTATACCGATGAAAAAGGCGAGACCTGGCAGATTATAGGGCCTGATGATGCGCCCGCTAAGCAGGCGACGAACAAGGCGCCCGCCCTAAAGGAATCGCCGCCGTCCACGTCGCCAGCGGAGCATAAAAAAGATTACTGGGACTATCGCGATGACGCACACAAAGGCGTAATATCGCGCGGGATGCCAAGAGATTTGGTAATAGAGTCGTGGGGTAATCCGGACAAGATAAATAAAAGTACAGGGCGATTTGGTGTGCATGAACAATGGGTGTATTTGCATGGTGGGAACTATATGCATATCCCCAAAAGAGATTATGTGTATATCGATAACGGGGTAGTAACCGGCTGGCAGACGGAAAGATAGTGCTCCGCGCAGCTCTATACGCCCGCTCCACGAAAGACCGCTCCGACGTGTCCGTCGAGGCCCAGCTCCGCGAGCTGCGGGACGCCGTAAAAAAAGACGGCCTCGCGCTCGTCGCCGAGTTCGCCGAGGAGGCTCCGGTATCCGCGAAAACGGACGACCGGCCCGCATTCCAGGAGATGGTAGCCGCCGCCCAAGGCCGAAAACGACCGCTGAGACTTCCGCCTTATTTGAGGGTTGTGAAATGAAAGGAGGGGTATGATACAAATAATAGGTTTCATGATAGGGATTTATATTATCTATCGCTGCATCCAGCTTTCCGTCGGTCCAGGCGTCGTTACCGGAATATTCTCCGGCCTGACAATCCTCGCGACCATCTTTCTATTATTCGCGCTATTCATGTCGGGGGTATCGCACTCGACGCCCTGAAGCCGTAATTCCAGAGGAGGCACGTATGAAATCAGCATTTCCGAAAGTTATAGTTATTGCGCTCGTGATAGCCTCATTCGCCATGCTTAGTTTTGCCGCAAAGGCGGACTGGAAAACTTACTTGATGGATTCAAAAAACCCGGACGTTTTTAACGAATACATAGTGCATCCAAACACAAGTTCTTTAACTCTCGATTATTCTTATAACAACGTCTCGTATTGGAGACAGGTTAGCAGCGCTTACGAGGTAAATAGTTTGACGTCGGGCGGAACGAACATAACAGGTGGATGGAACCCTTCGCAGGGTTCGAACTTTTCAATCGGTTTTACCGACCCCAATACCGTCTCATCGCTTAGCTCAAATACTACCCCGCCGCCACTTCGGGTATCCGGATTCGTAGATATGACGACAGTGCCGTCTTCGACCCCTGTTTCCCAACCCATCGTGACCGGCAACGGCTCAGGCACAAACGCCCCGTCAGGCTGGTCGCCCACAGTGGTCATCAACGGAAGCGGCAGCACCGGCACGGGCACGACCGGCTCCGGCGGCATCATAGTCACCGGCAACGGTGTCGGCAGGAAATAAATTGGCCATCTGGCAAAAAAAACTCAAAGACGGCTCGGTCCGCTTCGTCCTTTCGTACTATCCTGACGGCCGCGCCGGAGGCGAAAAACGCAAGGTCCTCCCGAAACATATCGACACGCAGGAAAAAGCACTTGAGTTCGAACGGATCATCCTCGAAGGCCGTCGCCACAAGAAGGCGGCATACGCATACGGCACGACGCTCCGGGACTTCGCGAAAGGCTACTACGCCTGGGCGAAGGTACACCGCGCGGGCTCCGCGCGAGACCGCGAGAACTGCTTCAAGAACCACGTCCTGAAGCACCTGGGCGCGCTTGAGCCGGGGGGCATTACCGCGGGCGATATAACCGCCTACAAGATGACCAGGAAGGCGGAAGGCGCCTCGAACAGGAGCGTAAACAAGGAAATATCCTACCTCCGCGGCTTCGTCAACGCCTACCTCTCAAGGGAGCTCGCCGTCTGCCAGCAGCTCTCGTTCGAGACGGAGGCGCTCCCTTACGACCGGCCCATCCCGCAGGTCATGGACGACGACGAGGCAGAAAAGTTCCTCATGGCGGCGGAAGAGGAGCCGCTGTATCTGGCCTTCTTCCTCATGCTCTACGGGGCGGGCCTGAGGCTCAACGAGGCGCGGACGCTCCGGGTCGAGTCCGTCAACCTGGCGGCCGGATATATCACCGTGACGAGGAAGGGGAGGCGGAACAAGGAACAGGCGCTCCCCATCGCGGGATGGCCGCTGGAGGCGCTTAAGGCCGTCATAGGGGAGCGAAAGACCGGCTGGGTGTTCCAGAGCCCGGTGAAGCCTGGAAAGCCGCTCTGCGACGTAAGGAAGGCGATAAAACGGATAAAGAAACGCGCCGGCATTCCGGAGGAGCGCAGGATAAACCCGCACCTCTTCAGGCATAGCATCGCGACCCGGATGGTAGGGAAAAAGGTAGACTTCCGAGTCATACAGGAGTTCCTGGGGCATAAAGAGATCACCACGACGGAATGGTACGGGCAGGTGATGCCGGAGGTATTGCGGGAAAACGTGCTGATTATCAGTACACCGAAAAGTGGGCGTAAGCGATTAATTAACCGGGAGAAAAAGGCGAGCGCTTAGAGGATTCGTAATCAGCAGGTCGCGGGTTCGAGTCCCATCGCCGGCTCCATTTCTATAGCAAATATCAAGGGTTTATGGCGCAAACCATAAACCCTTGATATTTTTCAAAGTCAGTACAAATCAGTACATGGCCGTTTTCCTGAAATTAATTAACCTGTTTCAAAACTCTGAAACTGGAGAAATCACGCGCTTCGCGTGACCCGTGTTGTTTTTTGGCCTGGAAGGA
>JAEHJW020007537.1_pt1 | contig 24476 bp, 21 predicted proteins | sample 9271431 | NCBI WGS metagenome assembly JAEHJW02 | reverse complement strand
GGAGCTTCTGGGGGCCGGTCATCGGGGCGTTGGGGTTGGCAGCAGCCACAGCCTCGACATGGTTCACCACGGGGGTGACAGCCTGGATCGCCTTGGCGGTGTTGATGAGCCCGGCGTTGCTCACGGAGGGATCGGACACGCTGCGGGCCTGCGCGATGGCGGGCAGCAGTGCTTCGGCGGCGGAAGCCACCAGTTGGAAAATCTCGAAGAAACCCATAATTTTACTCCTGACAAAGTTGAAAAAGGCTACGACTTTCCCACAGACGCAGGATCACCTCCTTTCGCCGGTTGCTGTCCACTGGATTGCCCCGGCAGTTGCAGCCCGAGGTGCCCACCCAGCAACGTACTCGCCAAACCGAACAGACCCGTGATGATGGATGCGCCGTCGGTGGCGTGTCCCTTCAGGATCATGATCGTCCCGGCGATTGCAGTAATGGTGGCGATAACGATAGCGCCAGCCACGATAGAGTTTACCCGTTCCATAAGAACCTCCATTGGTCGATAAATACTACATCAAAAGTGGTGCAATAGCCAACACATCACCCTCCATGCCCTGCGCCACCGCACCCGCTGCACCACAAGACCGTAGCTGCGCATGCCCCGATTGAACCTGATCCGGGCAAGGAGTTCGCGCATTACGCCCGCGCCGCAAGGAAAGTCTGCAAGGCATCCACCCGGTTCAGCCAGCCATTGAGATCCTTGGCGGCTTCCGCATTCTGCCCGGCGCGGGCCTTGTACCATTCCCGGCGCGTGCTCAAGTAATTGGCAACGAGGGTGTCCGGAGCAGCCGCATCAATCGCAGCTTTGGTCTTAGCTCCGAAGATACCATCCGCTTCGACCCCAAGGCATTCCTGAAGCGATACGATGGCGCCATGAACCCCATGGTTGTACGCCCAATCAAAGTGGGCGATGGCGAGCTTGTCAGGAAGGTCCGGGCAATGCGCCGGAATCCAGTATTCGTACTCCACGATCTCGTCGCGCTCGGGTTGCTGCATGGTGCGAACCGATTGAAGCGGGAGCCCCTTGCGCTTCCGGTAGGCGTCGTAGGTGGACTGCGTAACGCCCCACATGGTCGGGCCACCGATAGGATCGTCCCAATACCCACCTTCTGCCCGAAGCGTGAACTGCATAGCCGTCTGAAGCGCACCCATCATTACCTCCTAGTCCATGTTGTCCAGTATTTCCCCGATTGCGTCGTTCTGTTCAGCCAGCAGTTCCCGCGTGGCCTGCGAGATGGTCAGGATGGCGATCAATGTCTCCCGCTGGATCTCTTCCTGCCGGTTCTGCGAAATCATGATGAGCGGAGCCTGGATACCGGCCAGCCATGACAACACCAGATTCAGGCCAATGAACGGCGGGGGGTCAAATGCCAGCTTGCCTTGGTGGATATTCACCACGCCCCAAGTCAGCATGAAGGCATTCAGGGCGATCAGGAACCCCCAACTGCCGATTCGCGCAGCCGCGAAGTCCGCCGCCTTCTGGCCGAAGGTCAGTTTCTCAACCATGCCGCAGGTACGTCGCACCGAAGGCAGCGATGGCGATCAGTATGCCGACAATATTCCACCACAATGCATGCTTGGCCAGTTCGTTTGAGGCGTGGGAAGGAACTGCATTCAGTGCCTCTCGCAGCAGCCCGTTGATCCCGTTGTCCAGTTTCTCGTGGAGCATCATGATGTCCTCATGCGTGGCCCCCACGGCCAGTCTCTGAAGGATCTGCACGTCATTTGCCTGAAGCTGTTCGATGAGCCGTGCATGCTCATCCTGCTTCTGCTTCAACAAGGCAATCTCCGTGCTGTGCAAGTCGATCTGCTGATGCATGTCTTCCGTGTCCATGTACGCCCCTTTTTCATGTGATGATACCCGTTTTGGCTATTGCTGTGAAGGTCTTGCAAGGTCCGTGTAACGCTGCGCAGTCTTCGGACTCATAAGTACTCCGGTTCCGGAAGTCTGTGCTCCACCATATCTCAACTGCTCTTCGTGAATGGCCTGTGCGAGGTTGCTGATCGCCCACTGCGGATGCGCCCGGTTCCACGCCGAGACAATATCCGTGGCTCCCTGCTCATCGCCGTTCAGAACCATCTGGACTGCGGAACTGCGCACACGCTGCTGGTTGCGCGTCATCACGTAGTTGCGTTGGCTGACTTCGCCCTGGATCTCCTGATGCTCGGCCTTCGCAGTCGGTGTGAGGCCCATCGCCTGCACCACGTTGTCCCAGGTAGTGGCCTTGATTGGGAGCTTGTCGCCGTGGCTGTCGGTGAACTCACCATTGCCTGCATCGATCATGGCCTTGACCGCGCCGGTAAATGCATGCGGCATCCCCGTTGCAACTCCTGCGGCCACGTTGCCGGATGCGATCTGGTCAGCAGCCTTGGCAAAGGAGGTCACAACCCCGTAAGCGGGTCCGAGCGCGGAGGTGGCGAAGTCGGATGCCTTGTCTTTCCAGTCCTGCCGCTTCATCATGAGGTCGGTGAACGGGACCAGATCGGCCAGCCCGACGGACTGCGACAGATCACCACCGGCAAGCCGGGGCATTCCATGCACAAGCGCATCACCGAAGCGGTGCCCTGCCCACGACTCGACCCAGTTGGTGAAGTCTGCCTTCACGTCAGACGGGTTGCCTTGCGCATCTTCGCCGCGCAGCCGGTCATATACCCCGGACATGAAGTTCATTGCTGGAACGCCGAGCGCCCCGGCAATCAGAGTGGTGGTTCCCATGACGCCGAGCATCTGTTTCATCGCTACGGCGCGTTCAGCCTTTTCTGCGTCCGTCACAGCAGGCTTGAGCGCGGACTTAGCGGTGCGGTACAGCAGTTCCATGACGCCGATGTTGTATTTCTGGAACGCAAGGGCCAGTGGAGTGAGCTTGCCAGCGAAGCCGTGCTTCGTCACTTGGCGCGGCGCGTTGTGTTCGCTGTAGTCGATTTGCGTGTCGAACACCGTGCGATGGGCAGCTTCCGTGGCCCGAGCAATATCCTGACTCTTGGCCCGTTCCAGATCGAAGGCTGCAAGCGCGGAGGATACCCGGTTCACCACTTCAGTGTAATGCGCCATCAGCCCGGCCATGCGAAGCACGTCTTCCATTCGGGCGCTTCCGCCACGCGCCACTGCGCCAAGCGCATAGACCGAGGACATATCCAGCTTGCCGCCATCAGCCATGTCCCGAATGAGTTTCATCTGCGCGTCGTCCAAACCGACGCTGCGAAGTTGCGCATCGGAGAACTCGAAGATCGGGTTGAAGAAGTCCTGCTTCGCCTGCAACTGGATCAGTTTGAGCGCCGTGGCCGTATGCCGCCCGAGCAGTTGTGCCGACTTCACGAAACCGTACTTCCCTCCAAGCATTGGGAGCGTCAGATGCCACGGCTGGAGGCTGTTCTGGATGACATACTTGGGACTCATGGTGAGGTAGAATCCCGATGCTGCCCGGTTGAACGAGTCCAGGATGGGGGTATAGACCGGATGCACGAAGTTGGTCTGCCGCTGCCGTACTTCCCGTAGGATGGTGCTCAGATATGCGTGACGCTCAGGGTCTGCCAGGCGCTCGGCGGTCGTCTTGCGAAACTCGTTGACGTAGGACGAGGCTTCGTGGATGGCCTGCTCCACAGCCGGAGAATGCTTGAGGATGGCGATGGAACGGTTGATTGCTTCGGCGTACTGCGCGAAATTTCGCACCACATCCCCATAAGCGCCTTCATGCCCTGCTCGTTTCGACATGGAATGCCGCGTGGACGACTGCGGTAGCATGGAAAGGATGGTCTGCTCCAGAACCGCCTTCTGGTGCTCCAGATAGGCATTCGCTTCCTCAGTTCCGGCACCGTACTTGGTGGCGGCAATGTCCTGGGCGCGGGTGATGAAGTCGCGAGCAAATTTGAAATTCGCGTCCTGATTCTGGAGCAGGTCAGGGATTCGGCCCCCCTCAAAGCCTTCCTTATCGAGCCGACCAGCCGCCCGCAGATTGGCCACGGCGCGTTTCCACTCCACTTCGGACTCGTAGCCTTCCCAATAGGTCTTGCCGTCATCCCCGATGTACTTGGTGTAGTAGTCTCCATATCGCTTCTGGCTGAAGTACGGGGCCGAGCGCATGGCGAGCCACGCTTCGTCAATCCTGCGGGCGCCATCCTGCGCCCCAATCGGGGCGTCCTTGCTACGCATCCAGCGGTGCATTTCTGCGGTGGTCGTGGCAGTTGGCCCCATGTCAGGGGAATGGAACGCCTCGTACCAAGTCTTGATCGCTTCGTCGTTCTTGGCACGCCCCCGCTGATAGTTGTGGAACGCCATCTGGTGGATAGCGTCCTGTCCGGACATTTCGTACCGGCTATCGAGCGGCCCACTGTTTACCAGCGTTCTCATGGTGCCCATGCGCTTCCACTCAGCTTCAATGTGGGCGCGTTCGGCGTTGTACTGGGCGAGATCGGCTTGGGCAGTTTCCCGTTCCTGCGGGGTTTTGGCGGCTTCGACCGCACCCTTCAGCGCCTCAAACCGAGCCTTTTCCGCTTCCCACGAAAACTTGAGCGACTGCACTGCCTGCTCAATGTCAGCTTCCTTGTGCATGCGGCTCAGTTCCTTAAGGAACGGCTGGGCCTCGAAGCTATCCAGGCTCATATCCAGCCTGCCGTCTATTCCGTCCAGCGACATGCGGTGTGCCAGCTTGTCCATGGCGTTGGTATTGACATGCCCGAACTTCCTGCGAGCGCCCTTCTGCCACTCTTCCACCATGCGTGTGATTTTGGAGGACTGGTTTTCGAGGTGCGAGCGCGTGGCCCCGATGCGTCCCCAGGCTTCCCGAATGGCGCGGAGTTGGGGGAGGTCCTTTTCGTAGGTGGTGACAATATGGTGCATGTCCATCCAACCGAGTGCCATGCTGCGCAACGTGTTGAGCGGAGTCACCTTGGCAACCTTGTCGAGAAACGCATCTTCCTTGCCGAACAGATCCTTGACGGTATCGTGAACCGCCTTGAATGCCTCGCCGGGGGATTCGTTGAACCGAACCGCCCGGTTCATCACACCGCTGGCAAACTCCTTGGCTGGTGTTTTTAGGCCAGCCTCGTAATTGCGCACACCCTTATCGGTGGTCCGAAGCACACTGTCCAGCATCGACCGCTGCCCAGGTTGCAACCCGAGCAGTTTCCGCACCGCTTCCACGAACCGACTCCACAGCGACTGATTACGGACCTGCATGGAGTCCAGCAGCGATGCGAATCTGGCATTGGAATGGGCCTCCGCAAGAAATTCATCGACATTGGTGAGGCCGTAATGGTCCGCCGAACTGAGCCCCTTTTCCAGCGCCTGGATTTTGGCATCGTTGAACAGCTTGGTGATCTCGTCGCGGAACGCGCCGGGCGCTCGCACCGCCTTGGCAGTATATGCATGGATGGCTTCGTGCAATAGACTTCTGACACCACCGCCAGCGTGCAGCGTAGCCGTATGCGTAGCGGGGTTGTAACTCGCAGGTACGGCATCGCCGTATTGGTCGTTGGCCTCTTGCTCGCTCATTCCGAATTTTGCCGATCCCACTTCGCTGGAACGCAGGAGTCGATCTGCCAGTACCCGCAGCCCGGGGGGCAACTGCCCACGGACCTTCTGCAACGCTTCCTTCAGCGTGGTGACGCCCTTCAGGAGTTCCTGCGTCTTGGCCGCATCTGCATCCCCCACACCATCCCGGCGAATGCTAGGCAATACACCATCCAGATAGGCCCGAGCCTCCTGCCACATATGGGACTGTTTGACTTCCTTTTCGGGAATGCCCGATGAGATCGCCTGGTTAATGCGGCGGTAGTGGTACGCTGCCATAACGTCATCCGGGTGAGCCTCCATCCGGGCCTCCAGTCGGCCCATCACGTCGGCAGGCTTTACGGCTTTCGCTTTTGCGGCAGTCCGAACGCGGGCATTGGGTCTTTCGGGCTCGGCGGCATGTACGCCTTCAGCATGTTGCTCATCCCTGCGGGCATTCTCGGGAGTGGCCTTGGCCCCCGCTCTGCCACGTTCGGTCCCCGGAATGATTTCGGCGGCTGGTTCATTGCGAATCTCCTCTACTGGATATTTGGTGTCGAACGCAACCCAATGTTTGGCGGTGGACGCGCCGTTCTCTTCCCGGATCTTGCGGGCAGCGGCCAAGCGTTCGGTTGTAGGCAAAGCCTCGATCTGTTTTGCCACTTTGCTGCTGGCACCCGTCTTGTCAGCATCGCCAAACAGCGCCTTGTGGACTTCGTTTACGCCACGGGCACGTTCGATTTCAGGACGAGCATTCATCGCAGCAACAGCGCGAGCAGCCTTGGCTTCTTCCTGAGTACGGTATTTCCCTGCGGGGCTTTGCGACTCCAGCCGCGCAGCCAGCCCCTCATTCTGCTGCCTTGTGCGAAATGCCGCATTGGCCCCCGTCGGTGCCGGAAGTGCGCCACCGAGCGCGAGTTCGTTCTGTTCCGGGTTACGGGAGGGTTGTGGGGTTTCCACAGGTGCTTCGGGCTCAATACCTTCCGTCCCTGTACTCGGCTCCAGAGAAAATTCAGGACGGCCAACGTCAGCAGCACGGGCGGCGGCTTCATTGCGAGCAGTGCGTTCCATCTGTGCCCGGTATCGCCCCCCGGCACTTTGCGCTTCTGCCGTGGTCAACCTACCGGCAAGAGCCTCATTCTGGGCACGGGCGCGGTATTCCTCCGGCGTGATTACTTCCCCCGATGGGAGCATGAACGGTCTGCCGGGAGCCGGGAGTGCGCCACCGAGCGCGAGTTCGTTCTGTTCCGGGTTGCGGGAGGGTTGCGGTAATTCTTGCTGCGGCTGTAAGTCCAGTTCCTGCTGCCGCGCATCCTGCATCTGGAGTTCAAAAGGCTCCTGCGGGATTTCCGGCGCAGCAGGTTCCGTTGCCGGGGAAGGAGTCAACTCAAAATTCGGCCTTCCCTCAAGATCGTGCGTCGCGCTCCGCGCCATCGCGGCTGCTGCTTCGCCAGATCCTTGCGGGGCAAAAATGGGGGAACCGTCCATGTTGGTTCCCGTGCGCACGTACTGTGCCCCGTCAGGCCCGGCAACGGACTCACCGAGTTGCGTACTGCGCATCGTCTCCGCAAGATGCGCCTGCGAAGCTGCTTGGGCTTGCGCTTGGGTATTCGCCCAGTATTCGGGGAATGCCGTGGACATATCCACCGGCTGGTTTTTCTGGATGGCGTCCAGTGCAGCAGCTTGGAATGCCTGTGCCCCACGAGGGTCAACTGCCTGGAGATCGGGCATGATCTGACTGAGCGCGGTCTGCCGTGCATTCTGCGCCTGCGCCATTTGCAGCGGATCGGTCACGGTGTCAGGAACGGCAGTCGATAACGTATCGGAAGCCGCCTTGCGCTGAAGCGCAGCCGCCCGAGCCCCATAGGCCGAGAACGGTGCGGCCAGTGCTGCAACCCCAAGCCCTGCCTGTGCGCCCTGAAGTGCCTCCTGCCACGGATCGACATTGAGCCCGTAGGACTTGTCTACAGCTGCCATACCACCGGAGAGCGCACCGATTGCCAGTGGCGCGGTGACGGCGTTCTCGGCAATCGCCTTGCCCGCATTGGCAACCCACTGACCGCCTGCGTATTTCCCAAGCGTCTGATCAAGCGTTGGCGTCGGGAGGATCTTGCTCACCAGCGCACCGCCAGTTCCACGAACCACGCTACCGACAGCAGCAGGGAGCGCAGCCCCGGCAATTCCGGCAATCGCAGCATCCTTGAGTGCCATGGCGTGCGCCTGGTCATCGGAAAGCCCTGCGGCCTTCGCCTGATCCAACTTGTCCTGATAGGTCGTGCCACCGTAATAGGCGGCGTTCAACCCCGCTGCAACGAAGGGGGCTGCCGGGCCTGCGAGGGCACTTCCGATATCCGCCGCAACGGGAACCACGTTCCCGCCAATGGCTTCGGCACCAGAGGCTAAGGTGTTGACGAACCCCCCGTGCTGCGCAGGTTGCGGTGCGTTCTGTGGGCTGGTGGCGATCTGCTGGCCTTGTTGCTGCAATGCTGCACCACCCTGAATACCTGCGAGCTTGGCGAGTGAGCCAATACCCGCCAGCGCCTCACCGCCGCCTCGAACAAAACCCTTACCGATTTCGCCAAGGGCACTACTGGGCGGTGGAGGAGCCGGAGGCTCCATGCTCAGGAACTGATCAAGCGGAATGAATGTTTCGGCCATTTATTGCTCCACGCGAACAACACCATTACGGGCACTATCCCATCGGTACATATTTCCGTCGGCACCTTGGATGGGCGAAGCGGACGCTTTCAATCGTGCCACGAACGCACTCTGGGCCGCGAGATTTGCCTGTTGTTTCGCGGCTGCGTCCATCTGAGCATAGTCATATTTGACAGGCGCCATGCCCGGATATGTGACCATTGCGCCTGTATCCCCCGCGACACCCCTGATCGAAGTAACCACGGGGCGTTGCGCCGTAGCGCTGCGTTGCATGGCGGCGAGCATGCTGTGACTTGCTTGCCCGTAGACACCTTGCTCTGCACCATACGCCGCTTCGGATGCCCGGACATTCTCGATGTTGCTTTGCGTTTGCGCCTGTGCCGCACCACCCAGCATTTGCGTACCAAGGCGCTGCCCTTGTTCCGCCATGGCCTCCTTGTAGCGGTTGGGGTCCACTTCGGCAAGCGAGTGGAGCATGTTGCGCAAATGATTCTGTTCAGCGGCCCCCTTCAGGAGATCGCCGTATGTCTGTGCGCTGCCCGGATCATAATTCTGCATCTGTTGCTTGATCGCGTCGATGGTCTGGTCAAATGCCTTGGCCCGGTCGAGATCTGACTGGCTGATCTGATTGGCATTCAGCATCTGGGTTCCGGTCGCGCCGAGCGTTCCCGTTGCGGAAGTATCTTGCGCCGGAGGCGTCCAACCACTCGAATTAGGTAGAATGCCACGCAACGCGCTCGGAGTATTCCCCGGAGGAGTCACTTGGGCTTGCGCCCCGTTCGATGCTGCGCTGCTGCCGCTCCCTGCGCTTGGCGCTTGACCACTCACGTTCGGTACAGTTGGGTGAAGATCCTGCATGATCTGCTGGCGCGTGGCTTGCGGGATCGCCGCAGGACTCTGAAAACCTTGCGCAGTAAGTGTCTGCCCTGCATGCGACTGGACGTTCTGGTTGATCGCGTTCATCTGCTCCGGAGAGAACATCCCGGCGATACCGCCCGCGCCGCCCGTGTAATACTGCGGCGTTGTGTCCCCCGTCGGAACTGGCACAGTTGGGGTCGTCGAAGCAGTCGGGGCAACTCCGGCTGCGGGAGGAATGCCAGTAGTGGGGGGTACGGCGGTTGCCGTGATGGGCTTGGGCGCACCGGCAGGCGTGTTCACCGCACTGGTCCTGTCCATGGAAATGGCCGACGATGCCGGAAGCGTCATGGATAGCCCCGGACCCGAGTTTACGCCCGAAGCCCCTGTGCCACCAGCAAGCGGAAGGCCGCGAGCCGCGAGCAACTGCCGAACAGCGATATTGGCAGGGCTGTTTGTCGGAGGAGTGTACGCAGGGGCCGCACCGACAGGCATGCCCGTGAGCGGACTGACCGCAGGAGCCGGACTGTATGCGACTGGTGGCGCTGCACCGAAACCTGAAAGACTCATATTACCTCCCTATTGATTCTGCACCGACGACAGCGACACATGAGAAATCTGCGAAGCCATCGCTGCTGCGGCCAGTGCGCCGGTCGCGTTCGCTGCCCCGACGATCCGTTGCGTGTTCGTGCTCAGTACACCGACATCCAGATTGACCATATGACCAAGCTGCCCAACATCGGCTTCGGCGGCGCGGGCCTGGGCTTCCATTGCAAGTTCCGCTTCCCGAACCTGCGTTCCGTAATACTGCAAGATCACTTCCGCGAGTTTGTACTGAAGATCCCGGATGGTATCCTGATAACCATCCGTCGCCGTGTTCATCTGTACACAGGCATTCATCAGTCGGGCCACCGCATCCACCACACCAAGGCGCAGTTGCACGGATAGTTGCGCAGCGATCCGGACACTCTCCACGGTAATGCGTGTGTTTTCCACCAGCACGTCGCGGGATAAGTCACCGATCTTGGATGCTGCATCCTGTTGGGACTGCTGAAGCCTCGACACCAGAACGCCGGGGGGCAGTGAGAACCCGCGATTCGCCCACATGGACAGCGCGTCATCCTCCGTGCGGAGGGCTTCCGTCAGTAGCCTATCCTGGCCCCGAGAGAACAGCGCCGCTTCGACCGGCGCAGGAAGCCCTGTTGTGGGGCTGGTGCCGAGCATGCCAATAATCCACTGCTGCGACAGATATGGTTCCGTCGGGTTTTGCACGGTAGCCGCCGAGAGCCCCTGTGCTGAATACGCCGGAAAATAGGCGTTCAAGATCGCCTCGATATTCTTCTGAAATAACGGGGGAAATAACTGGAACCAGCGACCGATGGAAGCATCCACCATGGCTTGGGAGTCGCCGTACTGCGGAAGTGTCTGGTGGCCTACCTTGCTGTACTGGACTGACACGCCTGCGGCGTTGCTGCCGATAGCAACCTGCGTGGCGGCGAGATCCGTGTATTGGAGCGCCTGCGTGACTGCGGTGGATGCCGTAGTCTGCGCGGTGTTGATGATCGCTGTTGCCTGGTCGTAGACCGTCATGTCACATCTCCACTCGGTTAAGCACGATTGGGTAGAGCTTCATCGTTGCCAACTCGAAATAGCCTCCATTGGTGTTGAACACGCCGAACTGCCAGTACCGGGAAACCAGTCCACGCCCGATCTGTACCCGCGCTCCAGCAACCGCGCTTGTGCTAGGCGATACCGTATAATAGTACGTTACCCCTGCTTCCGCAACTGCCTTGAAATTCAAGGCGGTGGCAGCCATTGCGCCGATGTATAGCCGCCCCACCCGTTTGCCGTGGTGGTTCTCAAAGTCGGATTCCGGGAAGTAGACGGACGACCGAATCGGAGCAGTATTGTCCGTATCGCCGCCAAGGGTAAACAGCCCACTGGACTGCACCCCGTAATAGGTAGTGCCGAACTTGGCGAACCCGGAAAAAGCGTAGTTGCTGTATCGGGAATGCGCATGGCTCTCCAAGTTCATCGTCCATGTCTCGAAGCTCAGCCCGCTGGGAGGCGTTGCCGCAACCGTTGTGTAAATCGCTGCGCCCCCGAAAGTGACACCCCCGGAAGGGGCGTATGCCACCAACGCAGATTTACGAAGGCTGCCAGATCCTCCGAAAGTGACGCCGCCTGATGGCGTGTAGACGTGCGTGAAAATCATCCTGCACCCCCGAGCGTAATGCCCCCACTAGGCAAAATCACCGTCACGCGGGGGATGACTGTCGATACTGTCCCACCAAACCGTCCCTGGCCGCCGAAGTGAACGCCGCCCGATGGCGCGAACACCGTTACTGTGGGTGCCCACATGCCTATCCCGCCAAGAATAACGCCACCTTTGGGCACCCAGACGGAGTTTAGTGGGGAATAGAATGTGGCGTGACCGCCAAAAACGACGCCCATCGTCGGTAGAATAACCATCCGTTGCGGAAGCGCAAGCAAGTTTCCGCGTCCTCCCAGTGTAATCCCTCCGGATACCCCCCATGTGGTTGTTGTGGGGGGAGGAGGTATATATGACAATACCGACGACGCCCCCGCTGACATCGACAACGGCGTAGGTATTGTGGTACCCGGTAGCACACTGTCAGTCGCGAAGTAATATTTCGTGCTCAGCGATAGTGAATAATTTGGGTAGGGGGAAGTCGTTCCAATATAATACCCTCCCCCTGTAAAGACCGCTTGCTGCGAATTGGCTGCGCCAACCAATGCGTCGGTGGCGGCGTTCAGCGAAGTTCCCGCAGTAGTCGTATCCCCTGAATATGTGTACTTGGAAGTGGTTGCCGACGAATTGCCGCCGCTACCGCCTACATCATAGCCGCCTGCGAAGATCCCGCTCGTCGGACCCCCGGCTGCCGCAAGCGAATCCCTTGTCGTATCAAGCGCGGTCCCCACAGCAACCGTATTTCCAGAGTAAGTGTATTTATCTACATAGGATGTACTCAATGTTCCGGTATAGCCACCAGCGAAGTATCCAACTGTCGAGATGCTTGTCGCTCCCGGCGCTGTACGCGCAACCCCCAAGGCTGTGCCTGGCGAAACCGTATCCCCGGAGTAGGTATAGACATCGGTCGTAGCCACCCGAGTACCTGCGGCGTTCATCCCCCCACCGAAAACCCCTACCGTCGCATTCCCGGTGCCAGAAACATACGACTTCGCAGCAGACAGTGACCCCCCTGCCGCAACGACGTTGATGCCGAATGTGTACTTCTGCGACGTGGCAATTCTGCCCCCACTCCACCCACCTGCAATGTACGCATACGTTGGATTGGATGCCGCCCCTGCGGTCTCTACAACATAACCCAGTGCAACTCCAGGCACGCATGCGTCATCATGGTAGTAGTACAGGGTAGTGGTTGCGACATCCCCCCCATAAAACCAGTATCCCCCCGCAAATAGCGCCACCCCAGCGTAACTATTTCCAACAGTAGAACCATTCTGGATCACCGTGGTGAATGATGGCCCAGTAAACAGTGTATTATCCGTGGCAGCGCGTGCGCTATATGCCCAACCGAAGTTCGCGCCAGCCGTCCATGTGGCCGTGACAAAGCTGTATATTTCTGTCGTGTAATCCACCCCTCCACTGGTAAGCCCCGAAAAAACCGCACGGCTGGGATTACCTCCGGCTGCCACATTGGAGGTGGCAGTAGCAAGAACTGCTCCAGCAGTGACAGTTGCCCCCGAGTAGGCATACAGATCCACGTATGTACTCTGCGTACCTGTAGTCCCTCCTGCATATACCCCGACAGTCAGATCGCTACTTGCCCCAAGATTACTACGCGCCAAGCCAAGCGCAGTTCCGGCTGCCGCCACATGCGTCGCGTACGTATAGCTGGTAGTAGCTGATGTGAGCACGCCGTTCGTACCCGCCGCGAATACAGCAGCAGTGCTTGTCCCTGCGGCAGCTTGATACGCCATGGCAGTGAGGGATGTACCCAGCGTTGCGGTATTCGCGGCATAATTGATCTCGTCGGTTTCTCCGGTATAGGCACTCCCCGTATACCCCCCAGAGAAAACTCCTACAGCAGAATTACCCGCTGATGACAACCCTCGTACCGCAGCCCCTAAAGTAGTGCTGGAGTATGTGGCGCCCGACGCCCATATATACAAATCCCCCCATCGAGTAATCCCAGAAGTGCCGTATGAATCCCCTCCTTGAATAAGCGCGGACACAGAAGTTCCTGCCGCAGCGGAATAACCCCTTCCAATAGATGCTACGTACGTTCCCCCAAGTACAGTCCCCCCCACAATATCGTAGAATTCGTAGTGGACACTGTATGTGGGAGGAGTATTTGTAGCTACCCCTCCGGCAAATAAGACATAATCAGTCATCGCTCATGTCAGGCAACTGATAGCCGATAGGCTTGGCCAGGAGCCTGGCTTCGCCGCCCTTGATGGACAGCAGGTGGCGCATTTCAGCCACGGCGGGGTAGATCACATCGTGAAACTCGGGGTGCTGTCGCATGGTGGCGAACTGATCCGTAGGGATATGCCCCACGGTAAGGAGGTAATTCTGTGCTCGTCCAAGCAATTCCAGCTTCCACTCCTCCTGCTGAACGGCTTCGTGGGCCTTGGCATCCGGCAGGTGCGCGTACTTGCGAAATGGTTGGAGTTTTTCAATGCACTTCTGGATGAACTCTACTTCTGCACGGGCACCCGCAACGTTCTTCTCCTCCATGTCAGCGAATGCTTCCATCTCTCGAAGCATCGCTTGGCCCTCCAGCACATCCAGCTCATCGTCACTTTTGAGCAGTCGGTCGGCCTGGATACGCTTGGCGCGTTGCCGGAACTGGTTGGCTTCGTAGTTGTCGAGCGCCAGTTGGCGGTCGGCGAGAAGATCACAAAGGAGAGCGTATGCCCCGTCAGCGGTATGGCAACTGCCCGCCAAGAAGTATGCAATCTGGAAATCATGATTCTGGCGATTGGTTTTTGCATGCATGCGAATACTCCAGGTGGTGATTTGCCATTGATTATAGGGCGAATTCATACTACCATCAAGCTATTTCCGAGGGCTGTACCATGATCCAGATATTGCAGATGGACGGCGAAGAAGATGCAGGGCTCTACACGCTCGCCCGGCAGGAAGCCTATTTGATGGACAAGGGGGCTCGCCCGTTCGTGGGGATGATCCAAACTGCCCGAGGGTATCTGCTATTTCAACGTGTTCCAAACGGGATCAGGGTGCTGGTGTTTTCGCAGAACTGGGTGGTGGGAATGCTACTCGTACCTTCGGATATATCAAACGCACTGCCAGTGAGCTTCCCCGGCATAAGCACTTCGCAGTCCGCCCCGAGCGTCGGCACACTGAAAAACTGGACGTTTCAGCGCGACGCTCAGGGCTTGACAAACCTCCACGAAATATTGAGCCCGAAAGGCGAGTATATAGGGTCCCTTAACGCAGAGACTACAAGCTATTCCAATGGATCCACACTTGTGTACGGCGATTCTGCAACCCTTCGGTATTACGATGGAGCTAAAACTTACACGGCTATCAGGCCAAGAACTTACACGCCGACAGGAGTTTTTGTCGGCCAGCCCACCCTAGTGTTCAGGCTTCCCCGAATTACCTTTTCCACGAATGCATGCACCTATTCTGAATCCCTTGGGTGGGGCGCAACGCTGACGTACAATGGGTCGCCCACTATGAGCTCCGCATTAGTTGAATACCCGCAATATACGGGGGGCAACTCTATATTTGTGCTATCCGCGAGCAAGGGACTCTCGGAAATCAAACTCGCAGCTTCGGTACGTTCTGCCTATTCCGCTACAATGAGTTGGATATTCGGAACCGCCCCAATCGTATCCCCAGCAACCATATCTAACACATCACCGCTCGCCTGCACTACACCGAGCGGGGCGACAATTTACGGGGCATACACATCACTTTCCGCAGATGCATCGTGGACGCAAACCCCAGCGGCCATCTATGACTCCTATTACGCCAAGTTCGTAGGAGTGCCAACCTCGGGTGCAATCTCGCTTACCTGGCGAGCAACCGACGGCACAGAGACTGCCATTGGCGATTTGCCGTCGATGTCAGGCACCCTCGACGCTTCGAATGGTTCAATCACAAGCCGGACAGGTTCCCTCATCACGGACTATTATCTCATCCCAAACATCAACTCCAGAGACGTTCGCCTGATCTGCCAAATAAATTCCGCTTGGCAGATCCAGACAATTACGCCTGATGGGGCGGCTACTGCCCCGCAAGCACTCGCTGCAAACACTGTTGTGGCCTCAGGACGCGCCCCCATCTGCGCAGTGGGAAATATCATCGCCTCGGACTTCACAATGATGGCTTACGCAGGGTATCCGTCGTTTTATGACACCAAAAACCTTGTGGCAATCGCTGCACCTCCACAAACCTCACGGGCCGTGGCGCTTATCTACAACTCAAACGGGACTTTCGGGTTGGTGCAGGACAATGGGGATGTGCTGGTGTATGCTGGCAGCAAGTGGACGACGAGGACTTCCGGAGGGTCAACGCCCTCCGGGCATCTATTCAGCCTGCAATAGATCAGGTGAAGGTGATGGTCGGGGTGATCTTGATCTGATCGCCCGTGTTCTGCACGACGGTGGGGCTGGGTGCCAGTTCGGACCACAAGAGCAGTCCGGTAGTGGCGTCCGTCACGAAATACCCATACACCGTCACTGCCGTACCCGCCGTGAACGTCCAGGTGATCTGCGCCTGGCCGGAAGAGTCGATACCACCTGTTGCCGTCTGCACCCACGATGCCTTGTTCAGCGAGATCGCTGCGTAGCCGAGCGTGGACATTTCCCTGTAGGTCGCTGCCGTATCGGTGAGCGCCGGGGTGATGTTGTTCACAAACAGTCGGAAAATCTGATTGCCGGGAGTCGCAACCCCAAGCGCGAAGGAAGCCAGAGTCTGTTTGCTGGCTATCGGGACCATGATCGTCATTGCGAGCTCCTTTCAAAGTGATTTGCGAAGTATATCATCAATATACCTCAGTCAGTCGAACCGTTTCCGATGCGGTATAGTCCGAGCTTGCATAACTCGATCCCGCCACGGGTGAATACGCAGACACCACATACTGCCGCAGCCCATTGGCTTCCCGAATCATCGCGGCACCCTCGACGTAATTCGGGATCGACACCATTTCCTCGGACACGTTCTTGGCGCTCCCGTCGATGTACGCATGGACGATCCCCCTTGTGGAAAGCCACATGGCCTCCTTCTGGTTCGGCAGGATCACCCGAGTTCCCTTCACGGCACCATAGGGCAACACCGTCCGGAGTTCCATCTGGTCTGTTCCGATGCCCGTCACGAAATAGGTTTGATCCGCACAGATGAATGCCGCCGTCGGCGTCCCCCAAATGAGCGTGACCGTCCCGCCGAACATCATGAAGTCCGACGTGTTGTTGAACAGCCCGAAACGGAAGGGCTGCGTGTTCCACACCACCTGGCCGTCCCCGATCAGCAGCAAATTCGAAGTTGCCCCAAGCACTCCGGAACCCACGGGGGGTTTATCACAGAACTGCGTACGCAAAGTCGAGCCTCGAATACTGGAACCCAGTATATGCGAAGTCGTACCAACCGGTATCGATGCGACGCGGCGAAATATGGATCCATTAGCCTCGGTCAAGTAGATCAGGATCGTGCTCACCCCACTACCGGCAGGTTGCGGAATATTCGAAAACGCGATGCTGCCGGTGTTACCGGGTGGCACATCAGGTATCGTCACGACAGAGGCACTCCCCGTCCCGGACTCTTCACCGGTGCTGGAGAGGAATGTCACCACGCAACGATACGTGCCTGCATTAAGTGAGCCCGCCACCACACTGAGAGTCGGCTGCGCAGCAGGGGATTCGACTCCCCACGACGTGATCGAGCCATCCACACCACTGATGCGCCCATTGACCGCCCCGTCAGAAAAATACGCATCGCCGTTCACGAACTCGAAGGCTACGCGCCGAGTGGCGCTGAATCCTGTCATGGTTGCCACCGTAACGAGGGACGTGTTCACGACCGTCAGGGTGCCGTTATTGACGTAGGCCATGAAGTTCTGGAGTGCACAGGCGCTGTGCCCATTGGTCAAGACGGACGCTGAAGCATAGCCATCCCGGCGTCGGATCTTGCCGCGCACCGTGAAGTCCACGTTCATGCAATTCCGAACGCTGTCATCCAATAGTTCGTAGTTCATGCGGAGGTTGTCGAGCCCCTTGGACCACCCGACGAAATCAACCCCACCAGTCTGAGGGTCAATGGCTGGCATTATCTAGCCCACGCGAAACCGTTGCGGCCAAACTGCCAGTCGTTCGGTGCGAAGTTGCGGCGTTTGATGTCCCGCTTCACCTCGTCCACGTACATATCGAAGTTTGCCTTGCGCACGTTGCGCTTCTCGGCAATCTTGTCTTCATCTCCGATCATATCGTTGGAGAGCGCCCGCCACGCCGCCCATTCCAGGGGATAAAGCTGGTACTCCGGCAGAATGTCCGGGGTGAGCGCAGCATTCGTGGCGTTGATCGTGACGAGCGGGAGCCGCGCCACGCGGAGATAGAGCAGGTTGCCATTCTCGGTAGGAGAAGGTGTCGGATAGACTCGCAGCGTCAGGGTAGATTCGTCGGTGGAGACGTACATCGGCCTGCCGGGGGCAAGCACCGCAACCGCGTTGATGTCCCAGAACGTGGTGTCCGGGGGCATGTAATAGTTGAGCGCAGCGTGACCGACGCGCCCAAGATCGAAAAGGTCCGTGTTGTATTTCACGGAGTAGACCCCCAGGATACTAGGGTCAAGCGTGTACAGATCTATGCCGGTCTGCAAGGTGATCTGCGTGACCGATACGGTGGTCATGTCGCGGATGCAGAAGGTCAAACGAGCGAAGCGTTGGTACGCCTCATTGATGTACGAGTACAGCGTGGTATCCGACCACAACTGATCCCCAGACCCGCCAACAAGCCTGGAGACATCGCGCAACATATTGTTGCGCAGTTCAGCGAGGAGGTCGGATACCAGCATGATTACGCCGGGCCGAGGTTACGGAACGGCATGCGCATCCGGTCACGGTAGCCGATCACACGCTGGTCATCCCCGACGATGGGCATGGAAGCGAGCGCATTTTCGAGGACGTGCAGGAACTTCTGCTTCACCGTCACTTCTTCGCCGGGCTTGATGACGATGGCCTCTCCGTTCACGGACAAAAATTGCCCGGTCGGGGGAATCTGGTCGTTCTCTTCCAGAACGATACGGAACTTGCGCTCGCCCTCGTCATCCAGTGCGGCCTTCTTCTGGCTGCGCTTGGGGTTGCTCGGTTTCGGTGCATCCAGGTCATCGCCCAGAATGTTCGGGGTAAGTTCTTCGCCCATGTTGAATCTCCTCAGTCGGAATCGGAAGCAGCCGTGAAAGCCTGCGCGTAGGTTTCATCCTCGTCTTCAGGATGAAGTTCAGGCAGTTTCTCTTTCAGAAACGCCAGCATGGCGTCGATGTCGGAAAAGGCATAACCCTTCCACGGATCTTGCCACGGCCCTTTGGATTTGGGATCACGGTTTTTCGCCTGAACATCCGGGTCGCAGATTTCCAGTTCCCAACCATTCTCCAGTTTCTCGATGCGAACTACGTCATCGCCCATGATGTCCTCCCATGTGAGAAGGGGCGTTGCCGCCCCATCCGGTTCAACCTTCTGCGATCATGTAGAAGGTTTTGGAAGCCAGTGCGATGGCGGGGTCCAGCATGACCGTCCCAGCCGTCGAGGTGGTATCGTTGTAGACGGTGATGCCGCCCGTGGTGGCATACGCCTGGGTGCCGTTGGCGAGCGTAGTGAACGTCGCGTCGGCAGGGAACCCCTCGATGTACTCGTTGGTGATGTTGTCGGTCACGTTGTAGACCTTGACGTACCGGGGCACGAAGCCGACGGTGATGGTCTGCGCGACCGCAGTGATGTCGCCACTTGTCGAGAACTTCACCACTTCGCGGTTGGAAATACCGGCTGTGGGAGTCGAAGAAGCGACCGTGAGAACTACGTTTGCCATGATAATCTCCTAGATGGATTACAGGATCAACTGCTGAGTGGCCGGAGCCACGGCAGTCAATGCCGAGAGGGTTGCGCTTGCGCTGGTATTCGCCGCCCCGGCGGTGACACCCCCATGGGTGTGCGCCGAGAGGGCCGTCCTCATCGCCGTGATGTCCACGACGAGGGCTGCTACCTGCGTTTTCAGATCCTGGATGTCCGCGACAGCGGCGGCGAGCGCCTGCTTGGATGGGATATCCATGATTGCTGCGTTGACTTTGACTTGGCCCATGCTTGTCTCCTATGTGGGGGGGGCCGAAGCCCCCTTACGTTACGCGGTTGCCGCAACTTCGGCACGCACGATCCACGCATCGTTGAGGATGGTGGCAGAGGTCATGGCCTTCCAGCCGACCGTGCCGCGCTGGCCGAGAGGATCGCCCGGAGCAGGTTTCGGATTCACGACCATCGGGGTCAGCGAATCCTTGCCCTTCAGCGGAACGATGCCGTATGCGTCGCGTGCCAGGAACAGGATCGGGTACACGTCGGCGTTGGTGCCGCTCGTGGAGCGCATCGCGCCAGCGGTGCCACCTGCGTCCGTGAAGGGCGCGAAGACGGTGCTGGAGAGGTAGCGGACCTGTTCGACGGAGCCGATTTCGTTCTCCCACGCGGTCTGGGTGCCGTACTGCTTGGTGGGCACGAAGCCAGTCATGGAACGGATGTCGGTTTCCAGATCGGGGTGAACCAGTGCGATGTACGACGCTTCGACCGGCTCGGTCCTGAAGTCCGGCGTGGACTTGACGACCTGCGTGATCTTCTTGCCGTTCTGACGGTTCAGCGCGGTGGTGATCTGGCGCTGCAAGGCCAGGGTGATCGGGGTGTTGACGCTGGTGCGCAGCGACCCGTTCGAGTAGAACACGTTCAGACCAGCCTTCAGGATGTTGAACCTGATGGTTTCGATGGTCTGCGCGGCCTGCTCACCGAGAATTTCGGTCGATTGCTGAAGCACGCGGTCTTCGTGGGTATCCTGGATCACGTCCGAGATGGTCACGAAATCGCCGTACTGCTGGAGCGTAACCGTGTAGTCCTGGTTCGCAAGGTTGCGACCCGCAGGGGTCACACCTTCGACGAGGGGAGTGGTGGCCAGCGGCACGAAATAGCTGCCGGTTCCGTTACCCGCCGCGCCGGTCGAACCGGAGAGGAAGTAACGACGGAACTTTGCAACCTTCGTACTGTTGGTGGGGATTGGGTAGGTCTGCCCGAACTTTTCGAGCACAAGATAGGGCATGCCCCTCTTGAGCATCTGGGCTACTGCGTAAGCCGCTGTACGCGGCGTAATATCGCCATAACTGGTAATGGCCATGATAGTCTCCTGAAGTCAACAATGGAATCGTGTCAATTTCAGCTTGGCTCTCAATGCCGCTTGTATGGCTCGCTGCCCGCTGCGTTACCTACCATATTACACAAGGATTTACGAATGTCAAGCAATGCGCACCGCCTCTGCGAACGCGCCATCGAAATCATCCTGATCCGCACCCGCCGTTGGGACCGTGCGCTGCGAGGCAACCGGGGCGAGTTTGCTCGCTGCCTTCTGCGCTGCCGGGGTGATCGCGGGCTTCGCTGCAACCGGAGCCGCCACCACTGGAGGAATTACTACCGGCACGGCGGCAGCCGATGAGGGCTGCCCGGTCGCCTGCTTGTAGTAGTTGAGCAGCCCGATCACGTCATCCGTGGTTCCCTGCACCGCCACTTGCTCGAAGCTCGACCGAAGCACCGGAGGGAGCGTGGTGATCCATGCCTGCACGTTGTCCACGATGTTGTCGTAGTCCGGGTGAGCCGCCACCACGGAATTATAGTGCGCGTCCGACTGCTGGCTCTCCCAACTGCTGGCGATGGGGGCGTACCGGGCTTCCACCTGCCCCATGATGAAATCCACCAGCTTGGAATACTCGCCCCGGCGCACCAGTGCTTCGGCCTGCGCGATCTCGGGCCAGTCCTCGTAATACGATGCGAGCTTCTGATTTTCTTCAGCGGAATACAGCGGCGGAACTGCCGGTGCGGGTTCCGGTTGTGCTGCGGGCGCGGGGGCCGCAGGTGCAGGTGCCGGGGCAGACTTGGCCGCGTCGAGTTGTGCCTGAAGTTCGGCTGCGCGCTGTTCCCAGTTGATGGGCTCCGCAGGCGCAGGATCAGCCGGTGCGGGATCAGCCGGTGCAGGATCAGCCGGTGCGGGATCAGCCGGTGCGGGATCAGCCGGTGCGGGATCAGCCGGTGCGGGATCAGCCGGTGCGGGATCAGCCGGTGCGGGATCAGCCGGTGCAGGATCGCCGGGAAGCGACAGTTCATTGAACGCTGCTGCGAAGTCGATTTGTTCTTGGTTTTCGTCCATGGTTTACTCCTCAGTGTTAAGCGGGCGCTTGTCCATCCACCCGAGTATTTTAGTCAGTGCCCTGCCTTCTCCCTGCAATGCCCGGAAGTCATCCTCCGACTGCGCCGACAGGAGCCGGTCCTTGATTCGCTCCAACTCCTGCACCACCAACTTGCGTAGTTGCGGCATTGGGTATACCTCCCGCCCCTGGTAGAGCGCCTGCCGGAGTTCCACCCGCTCCGCCTGCTTCAGCCTGTTCGACTCCATGTTGCAGTCCTTTCAGTATCGTGTTGGTCTGTGCCACGTCCGCCAATGCCTGGTTCTTCCCTGCCTGGGTGAGCGCCTTGCTGGTATTCGCGAGGATCTCCCTGACTTCCGCGATGAGCAGCGAACGCTGGTCTTGCGCCTGCTGCGCTGCCTGCTGCGAGGCGTCTTCATCCCGCTGCGCGGCTTCGTCCTTGGAACAGAGCACGGTTCCGGGGTCAACGTCCCGGCTATGTAGCCGTTCCCGCAGGAGTTCGTAGCGGTTGATATACCGGCTGTCCTCTGGACTGAGGGTCTGCGCCATGCCGTCCAGAATCATCCCGCGTACCTCCTTGGCGATCAGGGAAGTCGAGCCTCTTGCTACCGGGCGGAAATCCCCTATCACGTCGGGTCGCGCCGGGTACTGCTGGTTGAATGCGATGAGCGACGAAATCACCGATTGCGTAAATCGGTCGAAGTTGCGTACCACATCCTTGAAGGGGAGCGCCATATCCCCGCGCAGCATGGATGCCCCCGCCGCTGTCCGGAACGGTTCGCTCGGCCCCTTCTGCATGTCGCCGCCCGTCGCCGGGCCAATGAATGTCTCCATATCGGCAAACGCCTGGAACCGCTCCGCGATGGTATTGAGTTCCGGCAGGTGCGAACTGATGCTGAGTTCCCGAAGCGCAGGCATCTGGGCATCCGCCCCGAGTCCTTCCCGATACCACACCTTGAACGGCTGAATAGCTGTGATGTCCTGGTCCATGCGCATCAGGTCGGTATTGATCTCCAACTGCGGCCCGGCCACCACCGAAGCGTTGTCGAGCATCATGCGTGTCGAAGCGCACACAGCCATCTGGGAATCCCGCACGATGTTGGGCAGCCCGTTCCCCATCAGCGACGTTTCGTTATCCTCGAATACGAACTGGTGGTACATATTCACCTTGAGGCCGTTGTTCAACTCCAGCCACGGGTTGATATCCGCCCGGATCACGGTGGTGTCGATCAGCCAGATGACCGCTTCGATCTCCTCGCTCATGAGGTTGTCGGGCACCATCACCCCTGCGGCCTGCAAGTCGGATGCCGGGATGTAGCCGCTGTACTTCAACACCTCGTACTTGCGCCCCACGTTGTCGTTGACATTGTTGAGCACGCCCATCTGCTTCAACTCGGTTTCGTACATCTTGCGATGGTAGTTACCCTCCAAGTACGAGTTCAGGTATGCCCGGATCTGATCCCCGAAGAAGTTGGGGTCTTCCGCGAGCTTGCGCACCTGATGCCGGGACATGACGTAGCGCCGGAACTGGCCATCCATGCTGGCAAATGACTTGGATGCGAGGTCGGGGTAATAGTCCCAGATGGGCACGAACTCGAACTGCGGGCGATACGCATCGTACTCCTGCGCCTGATATCGCGGAGGAGTCTGCACTATCTGGCCGGTGACGGGATGCGGGGCAACCCCGGCAGGAATGAACGTCCATGTACGCTGTTTCTGGACCCGAACGAACGGCCCTTCCAGCACCCCGGTCCCATACCGCACCGCCGAATACACCACCTGCCGCACCAGCGATACATAGTCCAGCATCCGGTCGCCCCCAAGCTCGGCCATCTGGTCCTCGATCTCCATTTCCAGGTTGATCGCCCGGTCCTTGGCGAATGCGAGGATAGCTGCCTCGATCATCTTGTCCGTCAACTGGCCGCCCTGTGCATTGGCGGCAAGGTTATCCAGCACCTGCTGCAACTCGGGCGTCCCGAGATTCGGGACCGGCGTGGACTCCACCGACCAGTTCTTCTCAGATGCTGGGAACAGCATGTTCATCAGTCGCGATACCATTGACACCACCTTGACGCGGGTGATCTTCGGGTACGCCCTGGAACGATTCTTGTCCATCTGCGCGTCGATGTCCGGGTCGTAGATGCCGAGATACTGCCGGGCGCTTTTCACCCAGTCGATCTCCAGCAACTTGCGATCCTGCTCATACTGCTGGAACACCCCAAGCAGCCGAGTCCCTATCCCGGTGAGCGCGTTGTAGTCGAGCGGAGGGCGGTAACTGCCGTCAGCGGCATCCGGCACCGGGGGCACATCAGGGGTTGTCGCGGGCATGTTCACCGTACTCTCCAGTATCAATTTAACCGATTATACCACATACGAATTGCGGAACACCGGGGGCTTGAACGGCCTACCCACCGTGCGCCCCGCACGCTCGATACCACGCTTGAAATACTTGGCAAGATACGTTGCTCCATCTGCCGGATGGCTGTGCTCATTCTTGTCCGGAATATCCCGGCGCTTTCCGTCCTTTTCGACGAATGTATATTTGTAGCCCCCATCCAGTGCGCGAATCACCCGATGGCAACTCGGGTCAACCTGGAGCGCCGGGCCTTCGTCTGTGATCCGGGTCAGAAAATACTCCATCGCCTCCAGTCTCGGCAGGATCGTATTGTCGCTGTCGAGTTTCACCGCGAGCCCGGCACGTTTCAGCACATCCACGCAGCTTTTCTCATCGGACTGCCCACGATTGGCCGCTGCCGGATCAGGCACGACAAGGAACTCGAACCCTTCAAACTCCCGCATCAGCATCGGCTTCAGATAGTCCCGTAACATGCGCTCGGTGCCCACGTCCTGTAACACGATTTCCCGCAGGATCAGGAGCCGCCCAGCCCGGTCCATCTGGCCAATGACCATCGCGCTTTGCATCCCAGGGTCATATCCGGCCACCAACGGCAGCCCGCGGATAGGCTTCAGCGGAGTTTTCGAGACATGCAGTTCCCGCTTGAACTGGGGGAATACCGGCTTGCCGGTCATGGAGTAACCCCACTTCACCTCAATGAACTGCTTCACCCACCGTTCGGTCTTG
>JAEHJW020007694.1_pt1 | contig 24489 bp, 33 predicted proteins | sample 9271431 | NCBI WGS metagenome assembly JAEHJW02 | reverse complement strand
CCAATCTGCTTCGCCGCCTCCGTACCTGCCTCTGCTGTAACATTCGGGAATGTTCCCTTCGCTCCCGGCACGCCACCACGTAGTATTTGACCCTTTATCAAGTTGTCAAACACGCCGATGTTGGTTTGAATGTTCTCCTCAGCACCTTTGGCGACTTCTGCGGTGTTCTTGTTGATACCGCCCTGAGCTTGCGTGGCGTCCTTGTTCAACTGATCCTGTAACTTCAGCAATTCCTTCGCTGCGTCCAGGGCCTTGTTGTACGCGCCTGCCGGTCCCTTGGACAGGTCAGGCTCTATTCCCAGCGACTCGATCAACTTGGTTACGGTTCCGTCCGGGTCGAACTTTGCGAACGATATTTTGCCAAAGTTCTCCGCTACTTGTTCCAGCCGTGTCATGTCGGCTTGCCAGTTGGCGAAACCGCGTTCCAAGGCCCCGGTGAATTCCTTTTCGATGGTCTTCATCGTGTTGGGGATGTTCAACTGATCCATGAACCGCCCCGAATCAGTGAAGTCAAAGCCCTTCAACTGATCGACCAACCCGCCAATCTCAGCCTCCAACTGCTTACGCTGTTCCTTGGGCATCGTTGCCCCGCGTTTACGCAAGTCGTCCAACTTCATGCCGAGTGTTGTGGCTACCGACTCGAACGTCGCCGTAGCCGTTTCCAAGTTCTGCAAAGTCTCCTTCGCCCCAGGCAGGTTGGCTTGCGTCAGCCGTCGCAGTTGCTCTTGGTGTCCAATCTGATCGCGAAGAATAGCGTCTTCCTTCGCCTGCGCTTCCTGCACCTTATTCCTAAGCCCGAGAGTCTCCGCCAACGCCGATGCCTGTCGAGCATAACCCAAGGCAGCACTGCTGACGGCTTCGGCTTCCTTACGGGCGTCCTTGTTCAGCCCCGCTCGCTGCGCCTTCGCGTTCGCGTCCGCCTGCAACTGACGGGACTTGCCCATGAGGAGTTCAAACCGTCGGAAATCGGACATGGCCGATTTCAACTGGCGATCAAACTTTACCTTGCCGATCTCGTTGCGAAGCTCGGCTATCTTATAAGACGTGCCCTGGATAGTGCTCTCTGCACTAGACACGAAGTCGGTCAATCCTTTGTAGGAATCCTTGTAGGCGTTCGACAGGTTCTTGACCATGCCCTTAAAGCCGTCTGTAGACGCTTTAATCTTGGCCCCATTCTGCTTGTTCATCTGATTAAATTCAGATTGCAGACCGGCCAACGTGGCTCGAACCGCCTCCTCTTGTACCTTCCACTGCCGCTCATCGAACAGAACAAACGGTTTCAGTTTATTTTGCGTTTGTACGTCGATCAGGTCTTCAAGTCGTTTACGCCCCTCCTCGAACACAACGTTCGCATCACGCAGAGACGCGACCCACAGTGAGAAGTTCTTCGTGTTCTCAAACGCACCAGAAAAGAACTGCATGAAGCGGTTGATAACCGGGATGGCTTGCTCGCCCATGTCAAGAAACGCAGTCTTGACTTGGTTGATCTGAACGGTCAAAGTCTGAGCGTCAGATTGCTTGAATATCTCCCATGCTTCCGCCGCTCGCGTGCTGGCCTTTTCCATAGCCGCGATGTTGTCGGTGTACAGCTTGAAGTTGTCCGTCGCCAAGCCGAACGCACCCGTCTGAGCACGCACCACGTTCAACAGCTTGGACATTTCTTGCGAACTGCCCTCTGTCTCAATGGTCATCTTTTGCAGCACGCCGTTCACGCCGCCAAAGGCTTGAAATGCTGCCTTGGCGTCTACCACGCCCCACTGCTGGAACAACCGCTGCATTTCCTCTGTCGGCTTCAACAGCTTGGACAGAATGGCTCGGAACTGAGTAATGGCCGTGTCGGCCTTTACGCCTTGCACAGTCATCGTGGCGATGGCCGCGCCCACTTCCTCAAAGGACACGCCTAACTGATGCGACATCGGCAGAATACGGCCGATGCGATCCGCGATTTCATCCAACCGAACACGGCCCAAGTTGACCGTCTCGAACAACACGCCGCTGATGCGTTCGGTGTCTTCGATGTTCAGATTGTAGCTTTTCATCACCGACGACAAAGCGTCCACGGCTTCCGCCGTTGTGGCTTGTGTGGTGACGGCTAACTTCTGGGCTTGAGCCAAGAAGATGAAAGAGTCAGCGGCCTTGACGACGTTGTTCTGCAACACCTGATACAGACCGCCAGCCACGTCTTCCGGCGACCGGCCCAGTTCGCGGGCGAGTTCTTTCACTCGATCCGACACCTGAGCGTTTGTCAGATTCAGGTCTTGGGCCAACGTCTGGATTTCGGCGATCTGCAATCCGTACTTGCGTGCGGCCTCTGCGGCGTTGCCGAACCCTCTCGCGATCTGCGGGAGCATCTGCCCTATGCCGACAGACAAAGCTCCGAGGGCCACGCCCTTCAACCCATTCAAGCTGCGTTGGAACAGCGACACGTTTTTCGCGGCTTTGCCAGATGCGTTACCGATGTTGTTGAACGCATTGGTGTTCGCGGCCAAGTTGCCCAAGGCACTGTTGGCGCGTGTCATGGCCACCGTCAGCGCGTTAAGCTGATTGATGGCGCTTTTCGCATCGAATGTGAATTTCTGTTTAATGTCGGCCATTATACGGATACCTTCCGCTTGCGTATGTACTTCTTAACCGACGGCAGCCGCACCCTGCTGGCAAAAGCAAAGAACGCACGCACACCCTTCGCCTGGAAGTTATACGGTGTGTAGCGAACGTTGTGTGAGAAAGGTTGCGGCGGCGGACCTGGAACAGCACGGTTCTTTTCGTTGTAGATCAAGTAGTTCAAAGATGTCTGGTAGAAGAAGCTCCAGGTTCCTTTGCTTGGCTGGAGTGACAAGCCACCACTCGAACTGGCGTAGCCCAGCCAAGTCCTGTCAATCAGCGATCTGATAGGCCCAATCGGTACCGTTGTCCCTAACGCGACGGCCAACTTCTGGAACGTGGACCTGGACGCGCCTGACCAAGTAGGAATGTGCGTCCTGGTCCTGACAGTGTTGTCCAGCCAGTGGATGCCCGTTTCCTTCAGCTTGATCGTCATATGGTCGTTCAAGTCCTGCATGTACGCCTGAGCGTCGAACGAGAACAACTCGAACTTGCCACCTACTTTGAACTTCATGGCTTGGCTCCGAGTGCTATAGACTCGTCGTGCTCACGCACCTGATTGTACGCTATGAGCAAGGATTGCGTACAAACGTCGCAGTCGTCCCACTTGTCTTTTACACCGGGCGGTTTTACGCCCATTCTCTCGCACGCTCGCCAGATTGCGAACGTGCCTGTTCGATATGACGGCCAGAGGAACTTCTTGCTTAAGCCCCCTGACCACGTAGAAAAACCTCACGCGCCTCTTTCAGCTTTCCTTCGTCGAGCGAGTTGGCTTGCAGCACGCACTGCACCACCCGCTGGCACTCGACTTCGGACAGACCGGCCTTCGTGAGTTCTTCCGACCATAGCTGCCAAGTGGTCGGGTCTTCCAGCTTGATCGTCTCCCACTCGATGTAGCTCGGTTCGAGCGACTTGATGACGATGTAAGCCATTCGCTGTGCCGAGTAGATTTCGAGCAACTGCAAATAGTTCTTGTCCTCGACGTTCGGTTTGAAGCCGTCCTTCGTGCGAACACCAGGGGCGGACGGTAACGGGCACAGAGTGTGGAACAGGTCCATGTCTCTTACCGCGTGTGCTCGAATAATGATGTCACCGCCAAGACGAGGGAGGACAAGGATTTCCTCGTTGGGTTTTACTTCGACTCCACCGATCTTCATTTCGTATCTCCGATGAGGCTGAGGAAAAGACGGGCGGGCCACGATTGACCCACCCGTCCGAGGTTCATACTTTAGCTACGCACAGCAGTGACCACGCTGACGTTGCACTTGCCGGACACCGCGACGGTGGCCGCACTCAGGTCGTAATCCAGCGACTCATGCCGGAAGTCAACGAACGTGAGTGTTTCGTCCTGAATGCCCGCAGACGCGCAAGGCGTGTCGTGGACAACCACCAGATCAACCGCGTACGGTTCGCACAGGTCGGCCGACGCCGACACCCACTCAGAAGCCGCGCCGACTCGCTTCAAGGCGTCGCCAGGGCTGATGTCTTCCGACGTGCCGGTTGTCACGTGCTCGTAGACGAATTCCAGGCTCACTTCGACGGGCACTTCGTTGCCTTCCTTGACCGTGTCCAGGTTGCCACGATCAAGCAGGTACTCGTACTCTTTCTTCTCAGACCAAGAGAGGTTGCCCTCGCCGATCTTGATTTCCAACTGGCACGAATTGATCGTGACAGCACCGGTGCCGTTACCGCTGTTGTACGTACCAGCACCGAGGGCGGGGCTGATCGTCACATAGTCGGTGACGTTGGCGGTTGTGTTGGCAGTCGTCACGACGTGGTCAACAGGAGATGTCTCGCCAGCGACGCGAATACGAGCACCGCGAGGGATGAGCGTGTTGACGGACGCATTGGTGACTACTGTGTTAAGGTTCAAGGTTGTGGCGTTTGCCGAAGCGTTCGCGCTCAGGTTCGCCGTGCCGGACAGACCGTCACGAATGTAAATCGTGCAGTCACGCAGTTCGATACGGGCCATATTTGGCTCCTCTTTTTAAGTCGTTAATTCCATACTGTACAAGGCATCCACTTCTGATTGCCTTACTCTGTCGTCCTTGCTAAGCTGCCCGAAGTGGTAAACCCGGACGGCTTCAGACGAGTTCTTCTTCGGCTTCAGACAGCCGATTGATGTGTTCGGGTCGTCGCCAAACTTGTACACTGGAATGGGGTCGAGCATCTTGTTCTGAAACACGCCGCACCACCGCACGATATTGTAGGCGTCCGCACCGCCCATAACCATCTGTGCAGTAAACAGCACGTTGACAGGAACGTCGACCGTCCAGTAATTGTGGCTCACCTCCTTGACAAAAGGCCCGGTTACACGAAGCTCAATATGATCTGCCCGCATCTCCTCGTCGGTTCGCTCATCGACACCCTCGACGAAATACGGTAAACTCAGCCCGTTCGCTGTAGATTCAAAGTGCTTGGCAATGGATGCGAAAATCCACCGCGCGAGGTTCTCGTTCATTGCTTGACTCCAAATAACAGCCCGGTTGTGTTACGAAACTATGTCGCCTAAAGCCATCGTGTTGTAAGGATACACACGAATGTCTTCGTTGGCCTGAGCACCAGGGGTTGACTTACCAGTCACCAACCACGCAGTGCTCTGTTCAAATTCCTCAATTTCCTTCAGGTTGTACCTGACGTGCTCGTAAGTAATCCAGTCGTCCGTCGTTATGGTGACTCCAGGTGCGTCGCGACGGTCAATGATGAACACGCGAGTCCCGGTGTCGAACGCTCCACCCATGACCATCTTCTTGTTGACAGACATGATGGCCACGCTTTGAATCACCTCACGCTGGACGTTGGCGGGCAGCACGACGGCCCGATTGATAAGCGTAGAGGTGTGCGTGAAAGTCTTTACCCCGGTGGCCAAGTTGGTCGTGGCCGTGCCGAGTTTGTGAAGGACTATCTCGCCTCCATATTCTTTCTTCATCCTGTCGATGGCGTTGCGTATGAGACGAATCAAGCTGGGGTTGTGTTCGCCCAGCGAGAGGTCGTCGTCTGCCGGGGTTCCTGCGACGTACTTGGCCGTCACTACCCAGGCTGTGCTTTGCTCGAACTCCTCGACCGCTTTGATGTCGTAGCGAACACCCTCGTACACCACCCAGTCGTCATTCGTCAGGACTATACCAGGCGCGTCTCGGCGGTCGATGATGAACGTTCGTATCCCGTTCTCGAAGCTGCCGCCGTACGCCAAATACTTGTTGGCCGATACGGCGGAGATTGACTGTATCACCTCGCGTCGCACTTTCGCGGGTAGCACAATCGCCCGCTTGATGTACGTTGCGGTGTGCGTTTCCGCCTTGGTCCCGTCGGCCCGGTCAGTTGAAGCTGTGTTGAGTCGGCAGACGGTTATCTCGCCGCCGTACTCTTTCTTCATCCTGTCCAGGCAGGCTCTAATCATCTTGATTAGGTTGTGATTTGCACTCGCCATAGTAACGCCCCGAATGGCAACTCTGGATCAGGGCACCTGTCCATTTCAGTTGCTCAGTGTTTGTGGCGATGACCTGGATAGCCTCTTTGACTAATGACACCAAGGTCGTCTGGTTGTACTGTTCGAGGGACTTCACGCGATCATTCAAATCGTCTTCACGCTTCCAGTCCCGCCATAGAAAGAAGATGATGATACCTACGGTCGGGCCGAAGGTCTTGAATAGTTCTGTGAAGTCCATACGTCACCTTACACTACTTGGGTCCAGGCGAGAACGCCGTTGTTGACCGTCAGGTGGTACACCGTGTTGGCCGTCAGATTGGCTGTGCTGGGAAGCAGCACGATCTGACCAACCGTAGTGACCAACGCACTGAGCGTCGTCTGGTGTTGAATAACTTCCTTCACAATCTGATCCCAGTCTTGGCTGTTCGGAGCCAAGTCATCATTCAGACTGGTGCGTTGCGGGTTGTCAGACAAGCCATTCCAGCTTGGATACTTTACTGTTTCGTGTGCCATTTCTACCTCATACGACGGTTGTGAAGCTCAGGCTGTCCCAAACTTCTTGTGATGTTAGCTGCGGTTCTACCGGCGGTGCCGGGGGTTCCTCAGCGGGAGGATTCTCTAGTGGTTTGACCCAACTCGATTCGACGACCGCTGGTTGAATGTCATCCAGCGGAGCGCCCAGGGCTGTTTGAACTTGACGCAGGGCTTCGACATCGACTTCGCGTCCGGGATACGTTACCCCGGCCAGTTTGGCCCGCAGGACATACTCCTGATACATCAGGCTCAGCAGAACCGTGAGGCGTCCGGCCACGTCGGCGACCATGCCGCACCTCGCTGCTTCCTCCCACAAGTTTGCAATGTGGAAGTGGACGAAGGCGTCTCGGTTGTCGCTGATTTCCTTGGTGTCGTAGTTGTAAGGCCGGTACTCGACCGACACAGGCTGACGACCAAGACCATCGAAGCCGAACGCAAAGTTCGTGATGTAAAGGTCCGGGAAAATCTTTTCGGGTTGCGGAGGTCTAATCTCCGGTGTAGCAGACTGGATGCGATCAAGAGGCATTTTATTTCGCCCTGTAAGCTATGTTTGAGTGAATGGCCCACTTGTAAGTGACGCCCGCCGCAGTAGGACCGTTGAACCGAACCGTATAAATGTTGCCTGACAGGATGCCAGACGCATTGTAAGTGGCGGCGTCGCGAGTATAGACAGTTACCACCGGGCTGGCGAATCCGCTTCGTCCTGTGCAGAAGGCAGCGTTGCCAGATGGCTTTCGCACGCACCCTTGGATGCGTATGGAGCACCCTTCTGTGCCATCACCTTTAATACCCACTATGCAAGTGTCAGCGTACAGCAATCCGTCAACCAAGTATCCAATAGAGCCGTTGGTGCTGCTGGTAGTTGTCACGTTGTGAACACGTGATATGTGCCTTGCCCCGCCGCTGGTGTGCCCTATCTCGAACGACGGAGACATTAAGTTCGTCGTGTTCGTCGGACCCATCATTACGTTGTCGGCACCGTACGTGTTGCATGACCAGCCACCCAGCACAGTGCTTTGCTCATTCGCCTTGTTGGACTCACCTCCGACAAGCGACGAATAAGCTCCGCTGATCCCGCACACGTTAGCCTTACCAGCAATGCAAGTCGCTTGTGAGTTCCTGCTGACGCAAGTGTAGCCGCCAATCACCATAGCCTGCGAGCCTGAGTTAGCTGTAGAAGCGTAGCCACCGATTGCAGCGTTGTTGGCAGTACCCGTGGCAGTAGCCTGATTACCTCCGAGAGTAAGCGAGTAGTTAGTTGACGCATTGGCCGACAACCCGCCAAACACCACGGTGCTTGTATTACTCGACTTGTTTTGGTCGCCAAAGCAAATCGAATGGTCGCCGGTCGCGTTGGCCGTGTTGCCGCACGCGATTGAGCAGTTCGCTGAGGCAACACACGTCAGCCCGCCCACTACAGTAGCGTTCGGATTGTTGGCAGTGTTGTCCTTTCCACCGGCCACTACCGACGAGTCGTTCAAGGCGTCGTTGTTGTAGCCACCTCCTACCACCGACTCGTTACCGCTCGTTCTGTTGTTGGCCCCCGCACCGATGAAGGTAGACCGGCTGTTAAACGTGTTATTGCTGTTGCCGCTCCACACGCTGGAGTTGTTGACAGTGTTGCTTGAAGTGTTGTTGGCCCCGCCGAGTATCGTCCCGCCACTTGTGATTGCCATATCACCGCTGGAGGTGATGATATACGACGTACCCAGGCCAAGGGCAGCCGCCAGCACAGCGTTGTCTGTGCTTTGCTGGGCTGCCAAGCCAGTAGCCGTCCAGGTCATTAAAGAGGCGTTAGACATTACGAAGCCTTAACCTGAGTGATTTCCCAGTACGCCACCCATTTGTACGTTGCACTCGCGTTGCTCGTCCCAATGGCCGAGGCGTACACGTTGTTCCCACTGATGTTCATGGCGGCATTCCAAGCCGTGTCGTCCTCAGTAAGAACAAGAGCGTACGGATTCGTTTGCACGTTAGCCGTCAGAACGCAGTTCGCCGTGCCGTCTCGCCGGGTCGTGTAGATGAAGTAATACGACGCGCCTTGAGCACCGTCAGTACGGATGCCAGTGACCATCACTCGCGACATCCAGACCGAGTCCGCAGGCTGCACAAGATCAAGGCTTGAACCGTCCAGGTAAAGGTGCACTGAGTTGTTGCTCGTTGACTGTCCGTAAGTGATTGCACGAATGTGTTGAACGTCACCCACAACAGTATTATAGCCCGGTGCTTGCACAACACTAGCGTACTGTTCTGCTACAGCGCCCCATCCAAACGCCACCGCGAAGTCAGCGTTTACAGTGTTCTCACGCCCGCCGAGGATGGCTCCGTAATCAGAACCAGAGGTAATGTTGTTCGAGTACCCGCCGATGATGGCGCTGCACGCGGACGAGATTACGTTGCTGGCACCGCCGACAATAGCCGAGTAGTCGCCTGTCGTGTTGCCTGAGTCACCTCCGACAGTGACAGAGTAAGCTCCGCTCGCCTTGGCCGACTTTCCTATGGCCACAGAGTAGAGCCCTGTGGCGTTGGCGGAATAACCGGCCGACAACGAGTAGTTCCCGCTCGCGAGCGTCGTGTCGCCAAGGGCTGTAGCTCCGACAGCATTAGCTGTGGCATTCTTTCCGATAGCGATAGCGTTCGCCGCTGCGGCGTTGGCAGTGTCACCGCCAGAGATGGCACAGTTGCCTGACGCCTTATTGCCTACGCCACCGAGGATGGTGGTGTAGGTGCAGGACGACACGTTATTAACGCCTCCGAGGATGGTCGAGTTACCAGACGACGCCTGAATCTCGTTGTTGTAACCGCCGAGAATCACAGAGTCGTCAGCGGCGTTGATCGTGTGGCTGTATCCACCACCGATGAACCCTCGCGAGCAGTTGTTGAAGCTGCTGGCGTACCCGCCGCCGATGAAGCAAAGCTCAGAGTTGCTTGTGGTGTGCAACGCACCGCACAGGATGCTGTCGTTATTGGTGGGTACGAACAAGATGTCACTGGCACAGTATATCGTCTTTCCATTGACATCCAACGGGGCAGCCAGGACCAAGTTATCGCTACTGGACTGATTCTGAATCCGTCCGTTCACGATTGTCAAGATACTTCTGTCTGCCATATCATTCTCACAGTTTCACGATGGTTGGGTCGATCAGCTTCAGAGTCGTGGCGTTGAGGGCCACTCCGACCGGGATGACAAAGTGGGAAGCAGTGGTAGGTGCGGTCGCTGTCAGATTTCCCGTGGCCGCGTTATCGACATAGTATGTAGAACCAGCGGTAAGTGTTCCACTCCCTGTGATGGCTGTCCACTGAGCCAAGTTACCAGTGAGTTCACCGGTGTACGCAATGTTCCCGGTGTTGCCGGTGCCAATGGAGGCGTCCGAGACAAGACCGGCGTACTTCACAGAATTGGCAGAGTTCGCTGACAGCAGTTTCACAGTGTCGTTGGCACTGATGTACACAGGCTGGCCGAGGTTGATCGTGCTTGCTTCGCCGTTGGTACCGTTGAACGTACCGTCGAACGCGCTGCCGGGACCAGCACCGTTGATCGTGTCGCCAGTCGGCAACTGTTGAATCTGTCCGTTAATGATTACGAGCGGTTCACGCAGTGTCATATTTGCCTCACAGGATGGCTGTTTCGCCAATCTCTATGTCAAGTTTCGTTGCTGTTAAGGCCCGTCCCACGCGGACCACCATTGCCCCGTCTGTCGATGGCGGAATCTCAACGAGAGTTCCGACCGTCTCACCCAGATAGTAAATCGCCCCGGCAGTCAGCGACGCTGTGCCGGTTATGATTGTCCAGTCGTTGCGTTCAATGTGTCCTTCAGTGAGTACGGTTACGTCGTTTCCGTCGCCCGCAGCCACTTGACACAAGGCCACCACTTGACAACGAGAGTAATCAGCCCCGGCAGGCCCGGCCTGTGCCTGCTTGACCACGTTGCTGCTGAGTACGTACACCGGTTGTCCGACTGTGATGGAACCGTTGGCAGTCATGACATGCTTGCTCAGATCGGGGTCTCCCGTGCCACCGCCGGACGGATGATAACCGTCTAGGGCTGCATGAGCAAAGTGCGTGAAGTTGAGCGTTTCCTCTTGGCTACGATTACGAGTCCAGTTGAACCCTGCTAAGTCGGACATCGACAGCGTTGACCCGCCCGGATCATTTGCGTTGTTTCGATGCCACGCGGCCTCGTCGTCTAACCAAACGTCGTCCTCCGCACTGCGTGCAAAGTCTCCGTTCAATACCGCGCACGAAGTCAGCCCGAGATAGCTGAATGCAGCCAGTCGCCGCTCCAGTAGCCCCGGTGCCCCGGTGTCCACGAACGGTGTAGCTGATCGAAATGCGCGGAAGAATATCGTCATTAGTCGTACATCGCTATGTTGACTTCGGCACCGGCGGCTTCCTCAATGAACTTGATTTTGCGCAGGTTGCCTACATAGAAGATCGTTTCACCGGCGTGGATTCGCATACCTACCGTGGTTGTCGGATTGGTACCGTCGTCGCGCCAGCGTACATGTTGATTGAGAACCTGAATGAGTGCGACACGACCGCCGCCGTAGGGGACGCCGACAGCAGACGAAACATCGGCAATCTGAACGTACGCCTTCGGGTCGATAGTGGCGTCGGCTACAAATCGGTCAGCCATTTTGTGTCTCCAGAGAAAAGCCCGGAGGGTGGCCGTCCACCCTCCGGGTTGATTAACTAACTAGACCGCAAGGCTTAGCCGAGCAGCACGCAGCCGAGGCTGGTGTCCAGAACGGCGACGCCGAGCAGCATGTCCAAAGTCACAATCGTGCCTTGGCTCGAAATGTCGTACTGCATCGCGACTCGCATGGCGAGGTCGTTGAAGCTGCCGACAGCCGCTCGCACGCCCAGGGCTTGCGACGGCAGGGCCAACGGTCGGCTGACCAGAGCCAGGGCGTCCCGGTGGAACGCGAAGTTCTGCGAGCCGTGCGGGCCGGGGAAAGCCAAGTCGTTGTCGGCCAACGCTGTGGTCAGCGGACGATCCAACCAGACAATCACGCTTGTCGTGTTCACGGTGTCGGTTTCGATAATCGTGTACGTGTGGCGTGTCGAAGTACCGAAGGAAATCACTTGGCCGACTACCGGCAGCAAGTTCGCGGCGATACCATCCAGGGTGATACCCTTCTGGTAGCCAGCGGCGTACGCACCGTCAACGTCGCACGACTTGAAGATGTACGCCACAGCGTTTGCGGACACTGTGTTGCGGACGGCTTCATTCAGGGTCACACCATTTGTGGTCCCGGAGACGGCTGTAATCCAGTGCGGCTGGGCCTCACCGGTAATCCAGATGTACTCGCCAGCGACGCATGTGTACGCCGAGGTCATGGCCGTGTTGCTGGTTCCGCCACCGATGGCGATGCCGCTGGCAAAGTTGCCCGTGGCTGTTTCCGCACCGGCCAGGGCCGCGTACGGAACGTTCTGATCCATGTAGGTGTCGAAGCCGAGGATTCGGCCCAGGCGGGCTTCCTCAAGAGCCGTACCGGCGTCACCACGTTGATCGGCGGCGACGAACAGTTCGGTCTTCAACATCGCTGTTTCCGACTGGGGAGACAGCACCAGGGCGCGACCATTCGGATACGCCTTGTTGACGTTCATCTTCTCGCGAGCGTCGAGGACGAAGTCCTTGGCGTTGCTGGAAGTCATTTCGGCCAAGCGACCGACACGGTTCTCCCAGAACTTCGGAACCTGACCCAACAGGATGCGGTCGACGCCACGCGCCATCTGCATCGCAGCAGGCTGCATGTACAGTTCGACCAAGTCCTGCATCGCCAAGCTGGCTTCCTGGTCCTTAATGGTGAAGGTCACGTAGAGGTGCTGGTTCAGAGTGACCGGCACGTTCGTGGCCGACGCATCTTGGCTCACAACGCTGTCAGCCTGCGCCTTACGCTTTGTCGAGAACTCGCCAGGACGCCGTGTGTTGACCACGTCGCCGAAGTTGGCGACCAGCGGGCTGAAGTCACGGTGGACCAAACGGGACATGACCATGTTTTCTTCGAGGATGGCCAGTGTTTCCTGTGCCCAAATCTCCGGGACGAGGGCGTCGTTGTCGTTGGCGAAGCAAACCAGAGTACGGAACGGGTTCATTATGAACTCCTTGTTGTTGTTGAGTAAGTTTCTGTCCGTTTACTCCCAAGTATTGTGACGCGAGACGCCCTTGGTAACGTCAAGCCAAACCCGGCTACCCGGTGCAGATAGTTCGAGGGCGCGGACCCCGTATTATCTGGATTGTTTGCGCTTGAGACCCAACAGTTCGGGATTCTCAGCGCGGATTTTGCGATACTGTTCGGGCGTGAGCTTGGTCACGTCGATCTTGCCGTTCGACACCCCGCCAGCGGCCGTGCCTGCACCGACGCCGCTCACGACGTTCGATTTGAACAGGTTGCCGTACAGTTGGGGCAGTTCTTTCATACGCTTTACGGCGTCTTTCGGCGACCGCAGCGTCTTGATCGACTCGCCCGTCTTCTCGTCGATGTCGGGGAAGTCAATCATCGGTACCAGACGGCCCGTTTCTTTGCCGTCTTTGTCAACTTCGGGCCGCAATTCGGTGATGGGCTGGAGCAATCCGATGATTTGATTCGGATTGAACGCCTCACCGCTGATGGCGGCATCCTGCAAAGAGGTCTGGACGACCTGATCCTTGTAGGCTCCTTCCCATCGCACTGCCTTCTGCTTCCAGTCGGTCAGTTCGCTCTCATAACGCAGAGCGGCTTGCTTCTTCTCGAACTCCATCTGCTGTTCTTTGGTTCGGAACGTTTTCTGCAAGTCCTCGAACTCGATCTTCAGCTTGGAGCGTTCCTCCTCGGCGAGTCCCTTCGTCTGGAGAATGTTCTGGTAGCTCGCTTCCAGTTGCTTGTACTTCTCCTGGTGCTTACGTCGATCTTCGGCCAGGAACTTGTTGATGTCTTCCTGAGTGAACTGACCGGAGGTCTGCTGATTAGCAGTCCCTTCACCGCCCTCACTGCCTTCGCCTTCAAAGCAAACCAAAGAGAAAAAGCTACGTCGATTGATCGTGGTCATCTATACCCCTAACATGTGTTAGTCAGCCCTACTGAGTTTAATAATTCGACCGTCGCAGAGGTAAGGCTTCAATAGCCTCCACACTGTGGCGTTCGGAATACCGTACATGAGGTATTCAACACTCTGTTCTCCGTCGGCGTAGGTCGTCCTGACGGCAGAGTATGACTGAGATTTGACGTTCATCGACTCGAACGCTGCGTCCGGGTCGAATCCGTCGAGCATCGCATAGGCCATTTCCCATTGCGCCCTCTTGATGTCGTAGGGCACTGCGGTATCCCTGCCGCGAGGAAACTCTAGTTCCTGTGTTGCGTCAGCAGCCAACACTTGATCCTCTGTTGGCTGCGGTGACAGCGGGTCGCCTTCATCGTCGTACATGATGGCGTAGACGGCTGCTTTCGTTCCTTTGTAGTTGAGCCCGTCTATCGTTCTTGCGGCCCAAAGCAGTGCCTTGGGCTTGTCCGATGCGGAAGCGTTGTCCCACACCGTCGAATGCAGTCTGTCGGAAAAGTATGTGTTGGCCTCAGCCAAGGAGCCGTAGTAAGCCATCGCTATTCTCCCTCACGTCCTTGGTTGTTCTTGCCTTCACCTCTTACCGGTTTCTGCTTGTCAGCGTTGAGAGTCGTGTCGTTTGCGGCGGCACGTTCTTCCTTCCCGCTGTTTTTATTCTGATCCAGGTCGGGCACTCCGCGTGCGGCTGCGCCTCCGGGTGCGCCTCCTATGGCTTCCATCTTCGCGCCAACCTGAGCCTCGACGATTCGTTTCGCACGCTCTACGTGGTCTTCGCGAGCTTGCAAGTATTCCTCGTCGGCGAATCCCAGGGCCACAGACGCAGTCTGTTCGCCCACAAGGCCCGCTTCCTGCGCCTTGATAATCACTTCCGGGTTGCTTGTGGCATAGTCGGCACCGTCGATCTCGTTGAAGATCGTGTCGATCTGGTCCACTTTGATCTTGCCCGCAAGCAGTGCCGTAACGATGCCCTTCGCCAGTTCTTTCTTCACGGTGCGTCCGGGCACAGTGTACATCAAGTCTGCGAGAGACTTGGCTTCCATGATGCGGTCGCCGTCGTCCTTCAAACTGTACCTGTCGGGGTACTTGATTGTGGCGATCTGCTGACGTGCAGGGTTCTCGTTCTCGTACGCGGCCCAGAACGTGGCTATCGACCGTTCGAGACCTTCAAGCACAAGCCCGATGAACGACAAGCCTGCTTCCAAGCCTTGGTCGCTCATTTTCATGGCTTCCGCCGAAGTGACCCGGCTGCCGACCTTGTTCTGAACTTCGAGGTTCACCAGCTTGCGAATGTCGTCTTCCAACTTCTCTTGAAGCTGAATCGACGCTTGTAACGGTTCCGCCGGGGGCGCGATAAACCCAGGTCGCTCGGCCTTCAAGTCGTATGTACGACCGTGAGACACGCCAACCTTGCCCTCAGTGCCAGCCTTGTTATTGTTGGCCGGGCCTGATGTGCCGTCGGCACCTGTGGTTTTCTTCAAGTGTTCGCCGACCGCTCGCAAGTCCTTCTGTTCTACGTAGAACGGGAAGTTCGATTTGAGAGCGTAGCTAACGTCGCTTGAGCCGAGGTTTAACAGGGCAACCTGATGCTTGTAAACATCCTTCAGGATGCTGCCGTTAATACTGCCCATTGCGAACGGGATTCTGCGCAACCGCAGCCGAACGTCTTCGTCCGTCGGCGTGTTGTACAGGTCGATTTGTCCGTTCTCGCTGTTGTACAGCCGCATACGCACAAAGCCGTCGTCGTCCAGCCACAGCAATCGGTATCGCATGTACGAACCGCTGGGTAGCTCGACGCCAGGGATGTGCGTCATGTTGTAGTCAACGCCGTGGTCGCGAAGCAACACAGCCTTGAACTCGCCCGGTGTCTCTGGCTTTGCGATAGACCAAGAGAGGATGTCTTCCACAGGGTAGTAGTAGACGTACGGACGTTTCTCGCCGACATCGGCCAGCGTTGCGTTCTCCCTGAGTTGCGGCATGTCAACGTAAACGCCGACCCGTCCCATAACCAGCAGTTCGGTCAGCACAGTGATGCCGATGAACTGTTGCATGGACGAGCCGTTGTTGTCAACGCCGCCGATTTCGCCTTGCGCTGCACGCATGAAGGTCTGGCTGCCGTCTCGACGGGTAACGTCACGCAACCGTTGGAAAATCGAGTTGCGAATGTCGTTGACGGCCGCTTTCGCGTAGCACGGTATCGGCGTCACTTCTTTTCTGATGGCGAAGTCCGCCTGTGTCTCACGCTCGCTGAACAGTTTCAGGTTGCGTGTCACGTAGTCTGGACCGCCTTCGTAGCATTCACGCCACGTATCCCAGTACATCATCTCACTGAGGTAGTTGGGATGTCGCGTGTCGATTAGTCGAGGGTAGTTAGCCATTACAATACTTTCTCGGTAACGTCACCGCCTGATACAACGCCTGCCGCTAACGGCAACGCCATTTCAGCGTAGTTTAGTGCGTGCGCGAAGTGGTCCGGCCCTGTGCTAAGATACACTGCCTTGGGGTTGCCGACTTCGTCCTTCTCGTAAGTTCGTACGAGAGCCTTTACGTGGTCTCGGAACTCATGGGACACGTCGGCAGGTAACTCGATACGGGACGAATGGAAACGTCCCATAGTGGCGTCCAACCAGTTTGTTCGGTCAACAGTAACGATAGGTGCGCTGCCGTCTTCCTCAGTTATTTGAACTTCTTTGCCAGTCACACCACGTCGGTATCGGCACAGGTAGACGTACCCAGGGAACCGGCGTGCGAATCGTCGCGCGTCGTTGATCTGGGGATCGGCGTCGATAACGCACGCCAATATCTGCCACTCTCGCATCATAAGGTCCAAATCCTCGAACCTGTCGCCCGGCAGCTTCCCTTCCCAAAGGACTCTTGCTACCGCACCGGCGTTGATGTCAAGGCCGCTACCTCTTGTAAAAAACTCCATCACGACAACGTGGTTCCATTTACCCTGGTCGACGCCCATCACTACCAGCCGCTCGCCGCCGATGTTGGGGCGTTCATCGTGCTTGGTGTGTCGTCGCACGGCGTAATCAAGCTCACTGTCAGTGACTTGCCCGCCGTCTGGAATAAATGGCAGCCCTAGCTTTGAGTTGTGAAACTCGACATGTGCGGCTTCGTCACCAACACCACGGAAGTGCGCGACCACTAGGTCAGCGGGAGTAACCGTGTAGCTGTAAAGCTGGTTGATGTAGAAGCTGCGGTGGTCATCCTTGCACGCCACCGTCGATTCCCACTTGGCACCCTTCCCTAGAAAGAGTGGCTTGTCCTTGTGGTCTAACTTGTGCTTGCATTCCTTGCACTTCAGAAACGACCTGTTGATGTCCGGGTCGGTAATCGTCTCGCCGCAAATCTCGATGCAGTCCGGCCACACTAATTCTGTTCGCCTTCCGCAGTGCGGGCACACGAACATGTAGTGTTCTTGGCTTCCCTGTACGAACAGTTTGTGGATGCCGTACTTCGGAACCGTAGGCGTTGACAAGGCCCACACGAACTTGTGTATCTGGCCTGACAAACGCTCTAACGCCAACCAAATCGCTCGCTGATCCATTTCGTCGGCTTCGTCCAGAATAAGGACGGACACCGGAATGGACTTCAAGTTGCTGTCACCACGCGAACCACGAATGTAGAGGTTCACGCCACCGGCTTGCTTCAGGCCGACTGTGTTTGTATCGGTGAACAGTGACTTCAAATATTCAGAGTAGAGCAACGCCGTGTTGAAACGCGACTTGCTGAAGTCGCTCGCGTTCACGGCGGTCGGCAGTACATACAACACGTCGCGCTTCAACACGTCAACCGTGTAGAACGCCATGTTGATAGCCACTTCAGTGAGTCCCATCTGGGCCGACTTCATGGCTGTGTTGTACGCCGCTTGGCTGTCAGTTATTTCACGGCACCAGGGATGGTACTTGAATGAATAGAAGCCCGGAAAGGGCTCGCCCATGACTCGACGATGCTCTACCCACCGGCTTGCAGTGTTCAATGTTCTGGACACCAAGCCCGTCTTGAACGTGGTGGCAAAATCGGTGAGTAGTTTGCTGCTCATGCTATTACAACGCTTACGTCTTGCTTGAATCGCAGACTGGAACCATGTGGCTGCCAGCCGAGCGACATTCGCAACGGGCGTGACCTGTCTGTTAGCGGGATCAACAAAACGTCTTCAACTTCATCATCGACCACAATGGCCGTGCATCGCTTTGTCTCGATGCAGTAGCTACTACCGTCGGCTCGGAAACATTCAAGATGTAGTCTCGGGGATGCTGTCTGCGGGAGGCGTATGGTCTTCATTCTTACGTTGCTTTCGTTTCAGGGCTTCCTTGGCCTTTTCAAGTTCTTCCTTGGCTCGCGCGTGTTCTTTCCGCTCCTCGTACTCGCTCACTTCCAGCCATCCATTGCCTTTCGTCCACACCTTCATGACTGTGGTACCGCGTAAGTTCCAACGTGCGAGCAATTCGATTGTGTCGTCATCGACTTCGATGAGAGGCTTCGACACGCACGAATATCGAGTCTTCTCGCCGCGAGAGTTCATCAGTTCGCAGACGATAGGATCGGTTCCAACAAAAGGATTGCGAATTTGCATTGTGTCCTCACAGGAGTACGACGAGACTGAGCAAGAGCTTCAGGATGGTGGGCCAGTTCTCTTTGAACCACTGCCACAGCTTCTCGGCGAACTCGCCGTTGGCCCCATACAGAAGATACTGAGGTTCGTCTTTGAATGTGCCGTTGATCTTGTCGCACCACTTGCTCATAAGCTCGGGCTCTTTGAGAGCTTGCTCGACGGCAGCCCGCTGTTCGGGCTGCATCTCGTCGCCGTGCCGCTTGAGCATACGGTGCGCTTGTCGTTCTAATCGTCCGATGTTCATTGTTAATCGACCTCACCGGGGATGTGCTCGTACCAGTCGAAGGAAATGTGCATCAGTTGAGCAGCCGCCCCTGTCTCAGTGACCACGACCGAATAACTTGTGGCAGGTTTCAAAATCCATTCATGGCGAGTAGTGCCGCCAGTGTCCTCGTTGGCAGGAGTCGCGCCGGGCTGACCGGTGAAGATACTGAACAGGACAGGGCAGTTCGTTGTGTTCAACGTCGCTTGGGACTTCACGACGGTCGTGCCGTCAGGGCAGGTGCGGTTCGCGTTGAACGCCGTCACGGTGTTGCCCGTGTTGGCAGTGACCGTCACGCCCTCGTAAAATGATACGTTAGCTGAGTTACCAGTCTCAACATGAATGACCAAGTGACACAGCTTCGGGGCTGCGGGGGTCGTGATGGTGAGCGACAGTGTGTTGCCACTACCGACGTTGGCGGTCACGTGCGCACGATAGCTGTCGCCTTCGTGTATTTCGTGGTGCTCATGCGCAATCGCAAGAAGCCCGCCGGAGACCTTGTCTACCTGGGCGATTTGATTTCCGTCGCTGATACATACTGGAGCAGGCATGGCTACCTCATTGTTTGTTAGAAGAAACTCCGGTCGTGTAGACCAGGGCAAGCCCTGGATGCTATCCAAGGCGGGGTTCAGGAGCCGACAGAAGGAATCGAACCCTCACTAACCGGGTACAGGCCGGTCACACTTCCGTTATGTTATGTCGGCTAGTAACTCAAGCCGTCTGCGTACCTTGTGCGTCTCGAATGACGGCCGCTACCTTTGTTACGTCCTTTATAAGTCGGAAGGGTGGCATCGCAGTTTGAACAAATCAACCTCACGTTTGAAAGTGAGTTGTCTTCCGAATTACCATCTATGTGGTCAAGCAACAATAAAATAGGTTTTCCTAACCACTCAGACGACCCGCACATGGCGCAACTATTACACGTTGCTGAAAGGTGTCTTTTCACCATCTTAGCTTGTGTGGTGGCTGGCATGTCAGGCAGAATGCCTGTGTCTAAAAGTTGCTTGCGGCCTTTCCATACACTGCCGTTACAACATTTAAGCGAGCAGTATTTATACTGCTTTTTGCCAAGTTGTTTTCCGCAAGTGTTGCACCTACCACGTTCAGACTCGCGCGACTTGTTATGGCACTTGTGCGAGCAGAATTTCTTTTGCTTGTTGACCAATACTTTTCCACACACTTCACAATTAGCCATTCAATCTATCCAATTCAGCGTAGACGCGAAGCGTAATCAGCATGAACGCATGGCTCAAACCCACTGATGCAAGGTACAGCAGCGGGTCAAAGAATACGATGGGGAGCCCCAGCCAGAAGCCGAGGCAGATGGGGCAATATAGCAGTCGCCAGCCCAATCGTTCCCTCACCGGTGCCATAATGACGCTCTCGCTAATCAAAGTCGCGACGACTGCGATTGCGAGAGCGTACTTCAAGAGGTCGATCATAACTTGATCGGTGCTCCAACTTCGATTTCAAATTCCGTCGTGGACAGCGCGCGTCCGAGACCTACCACGTAGTCGCCGTGGTCATCAGGAGACACTGTCGTCAGCATACCGGCTGCGAGTGCGCTGAGGTAATACGTAGCGCCTTCAGTGAGCCCGCCTGTCTGACCTGTTACGTTGTCCCACGCGGTCGTTGTGAGTGTCAGAATACCTTCTGTTTGCACTTCAACCGGGCTTGCGTCGGCCGCATCCTCGGCCACAAACCCGGCTACCTTCGCGTTGCTCTGCGAGTTGGCTTGCGCTTTGACAGCGTTGCCGCCGTTCACGATTACCGGCGTGCCCGCCACCAGCGTGTTACCCGTGTTGTTGTTCTTTGTCACGCTTCGCGATAAGTCCAACCTGTCCCCCGGTTGTAATCGCTCAACCTGCCCGTTCACGATGACCAAAGGCTTTCTCACGGCCATTGTCACTCACCCCTTCTCGAAAAACTTTTTGATTATGTCCCAGATTCGATAGTCCGGCGGTCCTTTATCTTCTGGAACAAACGCCAAGATCGTGTCGGCTGGGGTGTCACCGATCCATCGTCCGATTTCCTCGTCTCCGTCGTAGAGGATGATTGTCGGGTACGCCGTGATAGTATCGTCTTCAGGCGGGGTAGCATTGGCGTCTTTGATTTCGACGGCGAGTCCTGCGGCTTCGAGCTTGGGGACTTGGTCTCGCTTGAAGGTGATGCAACCGGAGCATCCTCTGATGCTCCAGACGACGAGTTTGGTATCGGCTGCCCGTACCATTGCAGTAGTAACAGCAGGGCTTCCCACACCTTTTTCCACGTCAGACCGCTGGTCTTGATGGCTTGCCACAGCCGCTTGGCGCTCATTAAGAGCCGTACACGCGACAACAAGGGCACACGCGATGTAGATTCCTGCTGTGACATTGAGGATTCTCTTTCGATTTACCATAACACGTAATCCGGTACTGAAAGGCCAGGGTATCCGACGTAATTGCTGAGTGCGAACGAGTCGCCTTGCTTGAGCATGGCGTCGAGCGTTGCGGCGTCAACCCAGAACGTTCCGTCCGGTTGATTGTGCCGTTTCGGCCCTGTGACCCACTTCCGACCCCAGCTATTGAAGATCAAACCGCCTGGGCGGCGAGGATTGTCGTCCACACCAGCCCCTAACATGCAGTGATACCACGGTGCGGGCTTGCGACGGAGGAATCCCTCGCTGTCTCGCACCCATTCGCTGCTGTCTTCACCGAAGCCAACGTTGCTGCAAATCGCGACCACGTATCCATTCTTCATGCAGTCGCGGTACTGTTCGTAACTCTCGACGAGGGCGCACGTCTTGACCGGATGCAGCTTGCACAAGGGCTCAAGCTCGTCCGGCACGCCCGTATAGCCAATGGACTTGGCCACTTTGCCGCTGTATTTGCGGAAGTCGTGCCCGCCGGGGTACTCTTGACGGAGTAAAACACCCCATCTCGTTAAAAAATCTGCTTGCCAGTGGCCTGTGCTGCCGTCGCCACGTCGCTCGTTCTTCGGCAGCTTGGCCGATTCGACTCGACCGCCGCCGTAGAGAATCTCAGTGGCGGCCTTGCCGACCCACTTCTCGGGCTTGCCGTGCATCACGATCTGGATTGCAGTGAGGAAGTCCACGCCCAGTCCGAAGCCGTGAGACACGCAGTCGCCGATTTCCTGGTCGTGCGGCTCGAATTCGACCCCTGTTACCTTCTCAAAAGGCTTCCAAAGCAGGGCTAAAGCACCTTCACCGGTGCCACGAATCGAGTAGTCTTGCTGCGACAGGTACGGATACTTGTGTGTCTCGATGAACTTGTGGATGGTTTCCTTGCTCGCTCGCTCGTTCCATCCGAAGTAACGGCCCTTGACAGGTGTTGCGGTCGCGACCTTCGGGATGGCGGCGGCAAAGGCTGCACCGATTGTCATTTTGAGAAGGTCGCGACGTAACATGGTGATTTCCTTATGATCTTAGCCCTCTGGCGATGTCAAGCCAGACGAGCGCATGTTGTTCTGGAGTCGTTAACTGTCCGCTCTGCGCCATTTTCTGCAACGCAGTCTGAATCTTTTGCAACAGAGGGACGAACTTATCCAGGTCTGCCCCCAGGGCTTCTCTGTTGGCCTTGGCCGTCTCCGAGATGATTACATCGGGTTTGGCAAGGGTTGTCATTTGCGACGCGACACGCTCGAAGCTGAGGGCCAAGGCGTCGATTTTGTCCTTCGGGAGGTCCATTGTGGCCTTCCAATACGCTACCCACTCGCCGAGATTGTCCGTTTGCGGTGGCTGTGCTGGGCCTTCGACCTTGATTTGGAACGTCACAACGTCAACTGTGCCGTCAAGGGCGACCGCCAATGTGAACGTATACGTTCCCGGCTCACGGGCTGAAAAAACCGCCTTACAACCGCCGTCAATCACCTCGAAGTCGCCCGTCGGAGCGAGCCACTTGTAAGATGCAGCGTTCGATTTGCTGGCGTCGAGGCGGACCAGTTCGCCGACTTTGGCGGAAGGAGGGGTTGTAAGTACGATTTTGGCCACATTCTCGCTTGGTCCAGCCGGGGTGGTGGGCTGCGGAACGACCTGCGGTTGAGGTGCAGGCATCCGAGCGTCCTGCCGGTTGGTGTCGGCGATGCAGAGAGGCGCGGTCAAAAGAACGATAACGAGAATGAGGCGTTTCATTGTTGCTCCAGTTCGATTCGGTCGTGCAGCACGCTCAAATAGGCTTGCATGAGCGTGAGTTGCACCTTGAGTAGACGCTGTCTGTCGTAGTCGAGGGCCGCAAAAGTCTCACCAGTGGTGAATTTCTTCAGCTTTTCGACCCTCATTGCGAGTTGGCCGCGTTCGTCATGCAGACGAGTGAGGAAATCAGTCGTCATAAGGCATCATAGCCCCCATCGGTTCCTCGCCTTCGCCTTCGTCCTCTTGAAGGTACTCGATCATGTTCATGTAGTGGCGGGCCTTGTCGTAATTCTCAGCATCCATTGCCTGTTTGAGCAGCTTGCGGAGTGTTTCGATCTCGTTCATTGTTTACCTACTGGCATGGAGGTGACGAAACGCAGCGCGATGTTCAGGACGCCTTGGGCGATGACAAGCGACGCGACTGCGTGAGGGTACTGGGTGATGACTTCGTTGCCAGCGAGGTATCCGCAGACACCGACGGCGACCGTAATCATGTTCACCCACACGGTCTTTGATTTGAGCACTGGTTTCATTGCTGATTCTCTGCTTTGAGGATGGCTTCGCAGATTTCGTCGGCGATTTGCTCGACGATTTCATCGCGGCCGGGGATGTCCTTCAAGCGGCTGGCGATGATGTCCACCATTTTCTGAGCGATGCCAAGTAAGGATGTCTTGCTGAGTAAGCTGCCGAGCTTCACTTCCATGCCGTGGCAGGACGTGACGAGTTTCTCGATGGTGTTCATGAAGCCCGCGAACACGGGCATGGCGGCGACGAATTCGGCTTCGCTCTGGATCATGTTGAGCCGCGTCTCGATCATCGAACGGCTCAGGGCGATTTCCTCGCGGAGCGATTTCAGTTCGTCAACTGCGAGATGCCTGTTCGGTGCGTCTCCGAGGTACTTGTTGGTAATCATGTACGCTCGAAGGGCATCCTTCACCCGGCCCCCGTGGACAAGGCAAACATCGCGGCCCTCGACGGCTTCACGCGGGCACTGCCCACACTGTGTGACGGCTTGGCAACGACGCGGATCATTCGGTTCAATTGACATAATCGTTCTCCCTATTATTATTGTACCGCAAATTCGGGTGGTCCGAACACCCCCTGAAAGATTTTCTTGACTTTTCCAGCCGGGATGGTATGATTGTGGTATGAACGAATACGAACTCCTTTATCGTGCCCTCTGGACCCTGATCTTTCTACTCCTTTTGGTGACGCCAGCCATGATGGCGTTGATGATGTACCCGTTGACAGTGGTGGTAATCGCCCCCGTAGCGGTGATGTCGCTCCTGATCTGCACGGCCGAGTAACCGGCTTCGGATTACCGCCGCGTCAGACACTCCAACCCGCCCGGCTACCTATATTTTTGCGGCCGGTGCGGGTCCGGTGCCTCCTTTTTAGGCAGGTGTGCCTGTCGAGCGTGCAATTTACGCACGGTCAGACTGGGGAGGGGTGCGCGCACGCGGCGTCGATGCAAGTTGTGACGGTGAAAGGGGTTGCAGTGGTTGTCGGGTTCCTGCCGCGTCAGTCGTTTATTTCGGACGTGCGTGCAGTGTCGATAGGGCGGGCGAACCGGCTGCCCACAAACTCGGCATCACCGCTACAATCTGACCCTCCCACCCGTCACAACCAGCACATCCCCACTGACTGTTACAATCGGATGCGTCACAGATGGTATGACTGTTACAATCACACCTACTTATAACCGATACAATCGGATACTCCGATTCTAATGATGGTTTGGATAGGGGTAGGTGTGCGGGTTGTATCGGAACGGGGAACAGCCATAGCCACATCGGCTGCCACTTGCCCCGCCACAAGGGGTACCACCTATGGTGATACATGGTGAAAACGATACCCCTCTTTTAGCATAGCG
>JAEHJW020006369.1_pt1 | contig 24496 bp, 53 predicted proteins | sample 9271431 | NCBI WGS metagenome assembly JAEHJW02 | reverse complement strand
AAATAAATTGTATGGAATGCATATATTTACCAGAACAATTTATTTTAAAAGAAATTATAAAATTTAATATTCCAATTAATAAATATCAATTAAGAAATTCTATTTCTAAAATAGTCTCTAATTCATGGGTTAAATGCAAAAAGAAATTAGAAAAAGAGCATGAATATTATATTGGTAAAAAAAGTTTATATCATTCATTTAGAATATTAGATTATGGAATTCAAATAGCCAAATATAATAAAATACGACTTTATACTTATCAAAATTTATGGAATGAAATTATATTATCTGAAGAAAATTCATGGAAATATTTTGATAATAAATATAGAATTTTACATAATAAATTAGAACATGAATTTAAATTATTATCTCCTAAAATTTAGAAAATTAAAATAAAGGAAAAAATAAAATGCCAGAAGAAAATCAAGAACAAAAAAGAGATTCAGAATCATTTAATGCAATTGTCGATACGGTAAGAGATTATATCAAATCAGTAGATAATGGTTGGGATAAAATTGAATTAGCAGAAAGATTATTATTTGAGATTGCAGTTTGGAGTACGGATAATATCTATGAAGCACTCGGATTGTTTGAAAAAGTAAAAACAGATTATATTCATGAGTTTTATAATGTAATGAGTGAGGATGAAGACGATTTAGATGATGAATATGAAGGAGAAACCCCAAATTGAAAACTAAATGTTATTGTATATTTTGCAAAAAACATCCTTTGCACGATAAACAAAAAGAATTTAAAGATTGGCTAACTGGATGGGATGTAGGAAACTTTATAGATTCTAAATATAATGAAACTTGTGCAGAAGTAAATTGTTTAAACCCTGATTCTGATGCATTTGATGAATTAGATTTAACACCATCAAATTTGCGATTTCCTATTACTGCATATGGAGATGGTTTTGCAGTAACTGGATTTGAAGGTAATGGATTTACTATTTATGCAAGTTGTAAAAATGAAGATTATAAAGAATTATAAGAAAATAAAAGGAATAAATAAATGCAATTAACAACACCAAAATATTATATAATATCATTAGGAGACGGATTTCATTCAGAATTTTACAAATTTTTAGAAGATAATAAAATAGATTGGAGACCAGATAATAACACTTCTTATTTAGAAAATCTTTATGAATTTGCAGGAAGATTATGTTATGAATCTTGGACATCTGAAGGAGAGTTTATTAATAAAAATTTAACAAAAATAAGAGAAGGTAATAAAGAATATTTAGAAAATATTATTAAAGTAAATCATGGAAGTGTACTTGAGCATGGAAATATAGTAATATTATTTAATAGTGTTAGTAGAATTTTTACTCATGAATTAGTACGTCATAGAGTGGGAACCGCTATGTCACAAACTTCGGGAAGATATGTTAGAAGTGATGATATAAAAATATGGATTCCAGATGTATTTAATAATGACAAAGATTTACCAATTATAAATAACATTATTCATACTATTGAAGAAGGAGTTAAGCAACTTAGTAAAAATCACAATGTAGATGAAATGAAAAATTTTAAAGAAAAGAAAGAAATTACATCTGCATTAAGAAGATTTACGCCAAATGGATTATCAAATAATATTTTATTTAGTTTTAATGGAAGGTCATTAAAACATATTTTAAATATGAGAACTGCTGATGGTGCTGAATTAGAAATGCGAATAGTAATGAAAGATTTGCAAAAAAGAATGAAAAAAGAATTTCCTAATTTAATGCAAGACATATCAATCTAACATTTTGTCAAATTAAAATTTTTATAAACATATATTTTGACAACAACTATGACAAAATATTATAATGTTTTATTTTTATTAAATAATATTAAATTATTATAAAAATTTTATTAAAATATATTTATTTTAATTGGATTAAACATCAAATTCATTATTGATTGGTCATTATAAATGACATCACCAATTACTTTTCTCATTATATTAAATGAACCATTTACATCAGAATTTAATTTAATTCCATATTTAGATTTAAATAATCCTCTCTTTATTCTTTTACCTAAATAATTATCTGAATGCTCTAATGATTCTTTATCTATAAAACTACATTTTGAAGTATAAGATTCATCAGTTAATATATAATTAATATTATATTCATCACATTTATTTTGCAATTTTCTTAATAATAAATAATATGGAATTGAAACGAATTGTCTATTGTTTATTTTTCCGATATTTATTTCAGATTTCCACGTTTTATTATATCCTTGAATAATATTTCCGATATTATTTTGAATACAATATTTAATTATTTTATTAACTGCCTGATTAAAATAATTATCTATAAACCATTTTCGATTTATTTCAAGATTTTCTAATCTTTTACTCCAGTATTTATTATTTACTTTTTTAAGTATAGATATATAATTTGATTTATTTTTATTGTACCATTGATTATATGATTTCAATGGTTTTCCATTTATTATGAATGGATAATCATGCATATTAGTTGTGCATGTCATTAAATTATTTAATCCTAAATCAATACTTAAATATTTATTTTTATCTAAGTCATATTGTTTTTCCTTTCTATTTTCTTTTTCATATTGAATATACATTTCAAATGATTTGTTTTTATATGGTTTAATTATTATTTGTTTTATTTTTCCATCCATTTTATATGTAAATGGAATTTTAATTCTTCCTTTTCGATTATTTAATTTATTATATGAATCTGATGTATTTATCATTAGATATTTATTAAATAATCTTAAAGTCTGATATGTATAAATTAAATTGAACATGCCATTTTTTGGTTTATAATGAGGAATTGAAATTTTATCATTATATTGCCCTAAATTCTTTTTTCGCAAAAGTGCAAAAAATGATCTATAATTCTTATCAAGTAATCTAATTATCTGTTGTGCTGATTGACTCGGCAATAATTTATAATTTTCGTTCATCATGCATTCTTTTGTTAATTCATTTAATCCAATATATTTATTTGTATTAAAATAATATTGCCGAATAATATAATTAGCATAATTATAAAGATTATTTGAATAATGACAAAAATCAGTCAAAATTTTATGATTTTCCTTAGTTAATTTTCTTATTTTTAATTTTAATGTTTTCAATTTTATATTTAATTATAAAAAAATAATAATTTATCTTTTTATATAAATATAAAATTATTTTCAATTTTTATTAAAAAAGTGTTTAATTTTTCAACAATTTTCATTTTTTTAATAAAAATTTTATCATTATTTAATATATTTTAATGAAAGCGTCGTTTATAATCATTTGGCATTAAAATTGTATTATTTTAATTATCTGTGCCATATTGGGCAGATATAATTATTTGATTCATAATAAATAAAAATAAGGAGTAAAACAAATGAAATCATTAATTCCGTTCCTCAGAGAAGATAGCATATCAACTTTTGATAATTATCTCGACCATTTTTTTAACGAAACATTTTCAAATTTTTCAGATAATTTTGGATTAGATTTTTTTGAAAAATCATCATATCCGAAATTAGATATAATTGATTATGTTGACAAATGTTTAATTGAAAGTGAAATTCCAGGATTAAAAAAAGATGATATATCTATTGAGATAAAGGATAATATATTATCTATATCTGGAAAAAAACAAGATAAAAAAGAAGAAAACAATAAGGGAGTTTATTTATATAGAGAACTTAAAAAGTCTTCTTTTAAAAGGTCAATTAACATTGATTCTAAAAAATATAATCTGGAACAAATAAATGCTTCTTTTGAAAATGGAATTTTAAAAATCGAAATTCCAAAAATTAAAATAGAAGAAGATAAAAATAATATAAAAGTTGTTAATATAAAATAAAATTATTTTTAACATTTCGATTAATAAAAAGCCAGCAAATTACTGTTGGCTTTTTTATATTTATATAAAAATAATTTGGAGAAATGGAGTTGATAAAATGTGAAATTTGTAATATTGATTTTAAAATAGAAGATTTAATGCCGCTGGCATCGGTTAGAAAAAATATTCAACAATTAATAGCAGGTATTTTGTGAGAAAAAACAGAAAAACTCTCGTCGAACAAAAAGTTATAAACAAAGAAAATGAAGAATTATTATTAGAAGATAAACAAGAAAATAATAAATTGTTATATTCAAATATAAGAAAAAAATTAAAAGTAAATTTTAAAAACGAACACCAAAAAGAGTTTTGGGAATTAATGGATAGGAAAGAAATATCTATTATATCAGGCCCCGCTGGAACTGGAAAAACTTATTTAATTGTTATGAAAGCACTTCAGTTATTGACGGATGACAATACTCCATATAATAAAATTTATATTTTGAAGCCAAATTATCCAATGGATGGCTTGGAAATTGGATACCTTCCAGGATCGGCGGACGAGAAAATGTCAATATTTGTAAATTCAATTTACTACCTATTTGAAAAAATAATTGGAAAGCGAAGATTAGAAAAATTAAAAGAAAAAAATATAATAGAAGTATTGCCATTAGCATATATTTTAGGAATAAATATTGATAATTCTATTTTGATAGCAGATGAACTTCAAAATGTAACTATAAATCATATGAAAGCAATTTTGACAAGAATTGGAACAAATTCAAAATTTTATATGAATGGTGATTTAGACCAGATTTTTAAATTTGTTAAAATAGAAAAATCTGGATTATATATTACTCAAGAAAAATTAAAAGATATTGAAGAAATAGGAATATATAAAATGACTAACGAAGATATTGTAAGAAATCCTATTATATCTAAAATTCTTGAAAAATTAAATTAATTATTTGACATTTAACAAAATATTTATTATATTTACATATATAAGGGCATAATAATTTTGATAAAGTGCTTAAATGCTCGATAATTAATAATTATATTAATGCTTTATTATATTGGTGTAAACAAATTATTTATGTCCTTATCTTTATGGCTGTAGCTCAGTTGGTAAGAGCGTCTGCCTTATAAGCAGGAGGTCAGTGGTTCAACCCCATTCAGCCATACACTAATTAAAAAAGAAAGATATTTATGAATTATGAACAATTTGAACATTATGTTTTATTACTTCAATCCGAACTTATCAAGGAATCTGAAATAAATCATTTTCTACAAAAAATGAATCTTTTAGAATCTGGATTTTGGCTTAATTTAACAGATGGAAAATTAATAGATGCATATATAGATATTCTATCTATTGCAATGGAAGATGATAATGATTGGATTGCATGGTTTGTTTTTGATAATGATTTTGGTAAAAAGGGATTGAAAGCTGGTTATAAAAATAAAATGAAAAAGATAGTTACAATCAAACAACTATATAATTTAATTAAAAATAAATCTTGACAAAATAATAAAAATTTATTATTTTATATTAATTAAAATAAAAAAATTATTATGAATATAAATAAAAAACTTTCTAAATTAACACAAATAATGCTATATGATAGATTTAATTCTGGTACAGAAGAAGTAATTTTATTATCAGATGTAGAAAGAATTATTAAAAATATTTATATTAAAGCATTTAAAGATGGAGAAAATTGGGGAGTGACATATTCAACGTGGTTTAATCCATCAAAAGAAGATACTGAAAAAAGAATTAAAGAGTATGCTAAAAAAATTGGAATTGAATTATAATTAATAAATGAAACTTAATAGTTATAACATTTATAGTAAAATGTTATTTTCATTGTTAGAGGAGCTATAAATTCCTCTATGTAATATATTAATAGCTGCATTATAATCTGCATCTATTAAATTACCACAAGAACATTGATAAACTTCACCTTTCCGGTTAGATTTATCAATTATTCCACATTTTGAACACTCTTGAGATGTATATTTCGGAGAAACCTTCTCCAAACGTATACCATGTTCTTCACAATAACTATTTAACTTATTAATTACTTGTTTATAACTCCAATATTGGAGTTTATTCATAAATTTTGTATTTAATTTTGAATTATCTCTAACTCTTTTCAAATCTTCAATATATATTGTATCCACAGATTTATTTTCGTCAATAAACTTATTAACTATTTCATTAATTTTATTTTCTTTATAAATTAAAGATTGTTTATAATTTTTTGAATTTCGTTTTTTATTTGCAATGGCTTTATAAATATTCTCTAATTCTTTACCATAAAATTTACCATTGGAATCAGATATTAATTTTTTATATCCAATATCAATTCCAATTTTATTATTGTATTCTTTTTTAATTTCATCAACTTTTTCATAAATAAATTTTATATAAAAATTATTATTAATCTTCGATAGTTGAATGGTATTCTTTCTATTCCAATCTTTATATTTTAATGATTGTTTATGATATTTTATTGGGATATTAATTTGTTTAGTTTTTTGATTTCCATTATTAACTGGCAGTTTTAATCCTATAAATTCATTGAATTCAATTGTATCAGTTGAATGAAAATCTAAAAATCTCTGATCTATATTTATAGAAATATTATCAATATTGATTTTGATATATTTAAGAATTGATTTTAATTTAAGTTCAGAATATTTTTTAGATAAAAATTTTAACTGTCTTCCTTCTACTTTAAAATAAGAATAAACTTTTTTATATCTATTATATCTTTTGTTTAATTGATATTTGATGTTCGATCTTACAATTTCAGAAGCTTGTTTATAAATATTTTGTCTCCATCTTGATGATTCTATATTTAATATCGGCAAATATTTTGATGATAAATTATTTTTTAATAATAATTGCTCAGTAAGAATTAAATTAATATAATAATTAAGATTTATTTTATACAAATTATAAAAGGATTCTAATTCATCAATTTTTATATTATTAGAAAACTTTAATATATGTTGACTACTTCTTATCATTTTCTAATTTTTTTTCTAATATTAAAGAAATAATAGCATTTTTAATGCTAACTTTCTTATTTTGTTTAATAGAATATTCTGCAATTATTTTTAATAATTTATTATATTCTTCATTAGTAACTGTTATTACCGGTAAATTTTTAGTATTCATTTCATATATCCTATTCTTTTTATATAAATATAAAAAAATATTTAAATTTTTTGAAAAAATACTTGACTTTGAAAAATAATTTTCATATATTTCATAATAATTAAATACTTTACTATAAAATTGTTAGATTATTATTATACCGCAAAAATAACATCAGATTTATTTAAAGATTTTAATTCCAAATATAAAGAGACTATAATTAAAATTAAAAATAATCGTGATGTATATAATCAAGAAGAATATATTAATTCGTTTGAAACTATAATTGTAGATTATTGTAAATCAGATGCACATAAAATATTTTATAATCATGGTTATATTGCTGACTATAAAAAATCTTATCAAATTTTAACAAAAAATAAAACAATAATTCAAAATTTATTTTCTTTTAAAAATTCTAAATTAACGTTTATTTTAAATTTTAATTTTAATAATATATTAAAAATTTAAATGGATTTATTATTTATTGTATATTTCAATTGGATGGGTGTTCTGCTTTTTAATGTGCTTAATTATATTTTTTATATTAAAAGACGAGGAAAAATAAATTGGAAAAAGATATACAAATTTTTGAATGTGATTGCCAATCGAGAGACGATATGATAGTTGCAAGATTATCTAATTGGGAATTTAAAGGAAAAGATTTTACAGAATTAGAAAAAGATTTAACAATTGAATTTGTTACATATCTAAAAGATTATAATTATTATGATAATGTATTTAAAAGATTATTTTGGAGAATTAAAAACTCATTAAAAATATTATTTATTGGAGAGATTAGAACCGTTGGATATTTCATGCCATGTAGAACATCTAATTCTGAAGAAGATATTGAAAAAATATTTGGCTATCAAACAACTAAAGATTTGGCTAAATGGATAGATTCAAAAGCAGATGAAATTAAAGAATTTTACGAAAATAAAATATTAAAGGAAAAATAAATGTTAGATGATGAAAAATATTTAGTTATAGCTGCACAAATATGTTCTGATTCTTTAGATAATTATGATATTGGATTATTAAATGGTTCTTTAATTCACACATTAAGATCAATAAATGAGATGTGCAGAAGAGTCGATGGACAATTAATATCAAGACAAATTATAGCACAAATTATCTATCAATGGCAGAAAGATAATCCAGATAAAATAGTTTATGGAGATTAAATGTCAGCAGATAATGTAATATATATTAAAAATATTAAAAAATTATTTTATGTATGGCACGATTTTATGAGTCATGATCCTACTTATAAAAATAATAAAACATTAAAAAAATATAAAACTCGAAATGGTGCTATTAATTATGCTAAAAAATTAAATGTTGAATGGACAACTGAATATGGGATTGTATTTTTAAATTAAAGGAATTATAAAATGAAAATTAAAGATGGCGGAGCGATTCAAAATATGACTGGAAATAAAATAGAAATAATTTCTATTGTAGCAATGTCAGATATTAAAAGTAGAACATTTGAATTATGGATTAATGATTCTCTTTCTTTTATTACATTGGATGAATTATTAAATCTAAGAGATGAAATAAATGATGAACTTAAAAAAATAATATTGCCGGAATAAATAATTCTTGACAAAATAAAAAATAATTAGTAAATTATAATTAAATAAAAGTTAAAACTATGAAAGAAAAATTTAAAACAATTAAAATAGAAGATTCAAATTATTATTAAATAGAATCTCTCATTGATAAAAAATTAATTGAAATGAATAAATTAAATTATGAATTAATAAAAATGACATCATATAATAATTATATAATTTTAGTTTTTCAAAAAATAGAAGTTAGAGAACCTTTAGGATGCCCATTATAAATGAAAACTATAAATCGGCACTAAATAATAAAAAATGCCAATAATTAGAAAAAATAATTTAAATGAAAAAATATAAATTTAAAGCCACAATATTAAAATCAGATGACTATGGTCATAAAAAGGGAACAATAATTTATCCGAAAGGATTTTACTATCAAAATAAAAATAAAATAATTTTAGTTGGAAATGTATTAACTAATGATACTGTCAGATTATCATTTAGTGTAGAAAATGTTGAAATTGAAATAATGGAGGAAAAATAAAAATGCAATTATCCATAAACAAATCAATAGAATTTTCTAAATTATCAATAAAAGAAATAATATATAATGGTACTATGACAGCAACGGTGGGATATAATGGTGTAAAAAATATTTATGAACATCAAGCTCAGGGAGAAGGAGATAAATGGTACTATGTAATCGAATATGATGACAAAAGAGTGGATTTTTTATTTAATTTTGATCATGTAATAAAGGAAAAATAAAATGGATATATGTTCTCGCTATCATGATGAAATTGTTCACGATAATGGCTATAATAATTGCCCATTATGTGAAAAGATAAAAGAAATTGAAAGATTAGAATCTGAAATAAATGATTTAAAAGATGAATACGAAAATAAATTAGAGAATTTGCAAAATAAAATAGATGAATTAGAAAATAATAAAAATGATTAAAATAATTTTTTTAGACATAGACGGGGTTTTGAATAATGAAGTAATGTGCTTCAATCCAGAATGGAAAGAAAAACAATTTGATATTGATAAAAGATGCATGGATTTATTAAATAATCTAATTGAAAAAACTGATGCTAAAGTTGTAATATCATCTGTATGGAGATATGGAAACACAATAGAAAGTTTACAGAAATTATTAGAAGAATATGGATTTAAAGGCGAAGTTATTGGATTAACTCCATCTTATGGTCATACTGCATGTGTTAGAGGAAATGAAATATTAGGATGGTTACAAGATAATCAAGATAGATATGAAGGATTAGATTATAATTTTAAAAATTATGTTATATTAGATGATGATGGAGATATGTTGTTATTTCAAAAAGATAATTTTATTCATGTAGATAATTTTAGCGGACTTACTCCAAATATAATTTGGAAAGCAGAAAAAATATTAAATAGGAATTATAATAAAAATGAATAAAAAATATTGTGAATCGTGTGGATGTAATTTTACAAAAAATAATATTTTTGTTAGTTCAACTAATACATGTATTGCGTGTAGAGATGAGCTATTATTTCTTCATTTTGAAGAGGAAATTCTTGATTCAAATGATAGTGAACTAATAAAAACTGTATCAAAAAATAAAAAATATATTAAAAAATTTAAAGAACCAGAACCACAAGGATGGGATTATTATACGAGGATGTATGAATAATAAAGAAATAATAGAAAAAGCATTAAAGAAAATAGGTATTCCAAATAATTTAGATAATAATAAATTATTAAAAAATGGGTATAAATTTGATTCTGTTTTAGATACTGGTGATTTGGTATTTTATAATATTCATGGAGAAGTAAGTTATCCTAGTTATGAAACTATTATTTATTCTAATTGGTTTTTAAAAGCATTTTTTGGAGGAAAAGAAATTAGAGGTTATAATATCTTATATTGGAGATATTCCCCACGAAAATAAAAAAGAAATAATAAATTTTAAATTAAAAGACGATGATAAAATATATAATGCATGTAATCGTGGATATAGATATAATACAATAATATCCCGCAAACAATATTTAGAAGAAAAAGAAGGTGTTCAATATTATATGTATACAGAATTAACTAAATTAAATATAATTGCCACAATAGATTTATTTGATATGAATAATAAAATTATAGATGATTATCAAATAAAAATAATAGATAAAGACCCTATTGTATTAAAACAAGTAATTGATGGATATTTGATAATATCAAAATGGTAAATTAAATATAACATTTTATAAAATAGTGTATAAACAATTAACTAGTAAATTAAATAAGGAATAAAAAATATGAAAGCATCTGAATTAATTAAAGAATTACAAGAATTAAAAAATATTTATGGAGATTTAGAAACGACTCTTCATTGTGCAATATTTAAAGAAAATTGTAAAATAAATGATGTATTAAGATATAATGATATTTTTGTAGCAATAGATAAATATGATGAAGAACTATCGAAAATAGACATAAGAACATTTCCATATTAAAAAACTTGAAGGTTAATTTTTCTAAATTTGAAAAATCATATATGCATATTTTTAAAACAAAATGTTTTTAGTTAGAGAATTAATTTCTAATAGATAAAGTGTCTTAATTTGAAAAATCACATATGCATATTTTTAAAACAAAATGTTTTTAGTTAGTAAATTTAAAAAATTGAAGGTAAAGTGTCTTAATTTTATATACGGTAATTAGTGAATTAAAAAAATTAAAGGTAAAGTGTCTTATTTTGAGAAATCGAGTTTACATTTTTTACGGTAAAGGAACTCTAAATCCGTGTGACCGAAATCACTAACTACTCTCCGGTCAGGTGATGTCAATCACAGATTTCTCACTTTCATATTTCATGCCAAACTATAAAACAAGTCATAAAATATAACACGGCATTAATCACACTAAATGTATCAATATGAGATTTGCTTTATAAAGCTATTAGATGACCACTACAGCATTTTTATTTAAAAGTGGCATGTTATATCATATTTACTATTTAGTTTTAACCTAGCTTATTTATGAAAGTCTGGGAGTAAATTAAAGCATATATCCAATTTACTATCTAATATGTTTTATTCTTATTAGTTAGTGAATTTAAAATAAAAAATGCCGGAATATATCCGGCAAATTAAAAGTAAATTATTTTTTAGTTAGTTATTTTTTACATTTCAGTAAAGTTCAAAACCTCAAATGGTTTATCTACAAAATATTTTTCGATATCAATTGTAGGATGTTCAATTTTAAATAATTCTTTATTGAAGTCCTTGCGTGAGCGTGTCCCTATGCTTACAGAAATGTTTTTATAAGCTAAACTATTTAGCGAGTTACTTTCAAGATAAGATTTCAATTCACTAGCTAATTTGCTTTCCTGTTTAATCAGTTCATTCTTTTCTTTTCTAATATTGAAAAGATTCAAAATTGTTTGTTTATTAAATTTCATAAAATAACCTCAAATAAATTTGTTAATAAATATTTAATTAAATTGACAGTAGTCAAATTAATAAATTATTTTATTAAATGCAAATGAAATATTTTTTGATGTTATTTTTATCACAAATTTACTAATTAAAATAATATTGTTTATTTTGCTTTTATACTGCATTAGATAAGTTTTAAGCATAAGTTAAATTAAGGTGTAGTTTATAACGGTTTAAGATAGTGAATTGACTGGGGCTATGTTTCTGCTCAAATTTACTATATAATTTTGAATATATTTGATTGATTGAGTAGATAGTGAATTTAAAATAGCTTGCAAATTATTACTTTGCAAGCTATTAGAATTTAATTTATTTAATTAATTTTGACTTAGTTCTAATGCAAGTTCAAAAGCATTTGATAAGTTGTTACCAAAAACAAGTGAAGTTTCCTTTACAAGTTTATTTTCATTTGAATTTTTATAATTCATATGATTTGAAAAATAATCACTTACAGCATTATAAGCCCGATAGTAAGACTTGTTTAAGTTTTTTAAGTCTGGCTTTTTATTGTATAGGTCAACAATAGTTCTTTTTATTTTTTCGGTACGGGTTGAAATATCATTTTCATCTTTAATTTTAAGAATACTGTTTATATATTCATTAAATTTTTGGTCTGAAATATAGCTTTCATTCATTATATTTATACTTTCATTCAATCCTGTTTGATAGCTATTGATATTTAATATCATATTTTGAACAAGTTTCAATTTTTCCTCATAGTTTGAAAAGTGTTTAATTGAAAATTCGCTTTCCTTGTTTGATCTTTTCATTCCATTTGTGCAAGCTAAACGAACATTGAAAATTTGATAACTTCCCGCATCTTTACCGGAAAAGTCATTTTGAATAAATAAACTTGTCTCATACAAGTCACCTACAGATTGAACTTTAAATTTCTCAACTTGTTCAATCTTTATAATTGACTTTGATTTGAATTGATAAGCATTTTTCACTTTAAAACCATTATTTAATAAAATGTCAATAAAGCTAAAAAATTCACTATTTTGAATTACTGTATAATTCTTTTTAGAAATTCCGAAAAAATCATTGTTTGAACTAATTAAACCAAAATATTCATTAGATTGAATATTATTAGAAATTACAGGATATTTATTAACTGTAAAGTCCAAACCGGATATATTTAAAATATCCTGACTATTTGTGATATTTGAAAAATTAAAGTTTGACATTGTAGAACCTCATAAATTTTATTAAAAAATAAGTTATTTTAAGAACATTGGAAAGTTAAACAATTTTACTTTTAAAGTCAAGTAAAAGTAAAATATTTTTAAAATAAAAATGCCGGTTAATTTTTATTTCTTAACCGGCAAATATTTAATTTACATTATTTGCTCAAATTATTATTTTAATTAGTTAATTAGCAATGTGAAAATTTATAATATTCTTTTAATAAACGTTTACGATCCTCCGGGACAAACCTATTAACAAAGGATTGAATATTTTTAAATAATATTGTACCTTTGCAAGTTGTCATTTCACTATTATTATTTAAACACTCTGTTCTAAATATTACTTGTTTATGCAAACGGTCTATTTTAACAAGTAATAAATGACGGGGCTTTAAATCTTTTGAAAGTTTTTCGAGCTTAGTTGAAAACGGCTTGTCTTCAACATCTAACAATTGATTCACTAAGTTTTTCATATTATAACCTCTTATGAAATGTTTATAAATTATTTAACCTACACAAACTTAAATATACATTATTTTAAAAACAATCCCATTTTTATGGGATGACTTAAATCACAAAATACTCACTTGTTTAGTTACAAAAGGATTAAAGTTTTTATCTTCCAAACTATCTATTTCATCAAAATTAAAAGTAATTTGATTGAATAGGTTTTCCCCCGTATTTATTATTTTTGCTAATGTTTCAACGGCAGGCTTATATAATTCCAAAAGTTTATCAACCGGCGAATTACAATAAGTATGTTTTGAGGATATATCCAGTTTACAATACATTAAACAATAACTTGCAATATCTTTTATTTGTTCCGGCGTAAATAAATCGAAGTGATCGGCTAAAAATTCATTACATTTTATTTTAGAATTGTTATCATAGTAAGAATACGATTTATATTCAATGTGATTATTTTCAGTATTTTCATACATTGCTAAAATCGGTGAATATGTGCTAAATTTAGGTTTATTTAATACATTATTTTTTGGATTGATAGTTTGAAATACGGAGCGAAAACCTTTACCCGGTCTATGTTCTAAACTAAAATATGCCGTACATCTTAACCGTCCATAAGGATAATTATTTGATGTTGCTTTATCAGTTGTTTTGAAATAGTTTTTCATATTATAACCTCTTAAAAATTTGTTTATAAATTAACCTACTTAAAAATACAAATTTATTTTTATTTAGTCAAGTAAATAGTAAAATATTTTTAATTATCTATTAAATATGGAGTATCTAAAAATAATAAACATTCAAGTTTTTTATTAGTAAATATATGATTATTCAAATTAAATGCAATAAATATTTTAATTTTGTATTTTATTTTAATATATTGTAAATTCATATTATAACCTATTGAAAAATAATTTAGCGTTACAAATTATAAATTCTTTTATATAATATCTTCCATTTTCTAAAATTAATTTTTGTCTATTATTAATTTTAGGTTTGCCTACATGACATTCTTTTGTACTTATTTTTTTATTAATAGCATCTATATTAAATTTTTCATTGCCGTAATATGTATATATGCTTTTTAAATCCTGAAAATAAGAAGTTCCAAAAGTAATATATTTTGAATTCATATTATTTAACCTATTGAAAAATAATTTCAAATTTTAAATTATATCCAGCTTCTAATATTTTATCATATTCAGATTCACTAATATATAATTTACTTTCTTTTAATGTTTGTTTTGTTAAATAATATAGTAAATTTTTATCCTCAATTTTATTAACAGTAAGTTTATTATTATTTACTTCTCTTAGTGTTAATTTATTATAATTTACTATAAAACCGGAATCATTTTTAATTGATATCATTGTATAATCTTTTTATTTTATTATAAATCCGTTCCAATTACGATCTAAATACTTATAAAAACTCATTTTAGAAATATCGGGATATTTTTTAGAAAGCAATTCACTAGCTAATTTTATTCTATCATATATTTTATAATGATAAGCTTGAGTCATTCTATAATGATCACAAATATCTTTTATTTGCTCGTTTGTAAAGTCGGTTGTTAGCATAATTATAACCTATCTTAAAATATATTTTAGTTCATTCAGTTCATTTATATCTGTTGTAATTTTTTCAATTTGATCTAATTCATTATTTTTAAATAATTTTATATATTTATTATTATTTTTTCTATAATTAAATATTTTATGAATTATTTCAACTGTAAGATCATTTGAATTAATTGTTTCTAAAATATATCCTAAATAATAAAATTTATTATTAGAATGAATTCCTTTGCCTACAACTTCAATTATATAATACATTATATTACCGGCGTTAATGTTTTATTCTTAAAATCTATTCTAAAAGTGTGTCCATAAAAATCTTTCTTTTTACCATTTAAAACATATTCCTTCATAAAAAATATGTTTCCTACCCTCCATATTTGAAATGTAGCATATTTACAAGCTGCTATTTCATTTATTGCTTTTTGTTTTGCTTCTGATAGTGTCATTTTATAACCTTTAATTTTTAACCTACTGAAAGATACAAATTTATTTTTAATTTGTCAAGAGTTTTCTAAAATTATTTTTTTAGATATTTCTAATATTTCACTCCCAAACTTATTTAAGATAAAATTTTGCATTGAGGTTTTGCCGTCCTCAATATACCCATATACAGATTTTAAATAATTATCAAACTTAAAAATGTCAAAAAATACCATTCCAAAATAAAATAATTTATAATCAAAAAATTCCAGTACTACATTTTTAGCATTTCTATTATTATCATATAAATGTATATTGAAAAATCTAAAAAATTTATCTAAATATTTACAGTTCTCTTTATAATGATTAGCTATCATTATAATATTATGATTCCATCGATCAGCATTATTTACAATGTTCTTTTCAAAATATGACTTTGCAACTTCAAAACCATATTCTTTTATAATATTCCAAATTTTTTCAAATGTAAATATATTACTATCGGGAATATCTATTTCTTCATATTTAGTAAATTTTTTAGTTCCGATTCCATATATCCATAGAGTATGATTATTTAAATCATAATCTGCGGAATAATATATTTGCTTTTTTATTGTAGCTTTAATTATATGCATGATATATAACCTTTATAATAATTATTTAATTAACCTAAATACAAAATACAAATAATAAATTGCTTTGTCAAGTTTAATATAAAAAATACCCGACTGAAGTTAATCAATCGGGTACAGGTTATATATGATTATGAGGTTATTTAGGAAGAGTTACAATTTACTTTTAATTATTTATAACTTTTTATTTTAACTTATTTATAAGATAGTAAAATTAAATTAATTTGTCAATAGCTAAAATGTTCTACAATCAATACAAACTAATTTATTATTTTGCACAATCCAAAAATTATAAGTATGTTGTCCATGTTTAGATGCTATAATTCCATCTTCTTTAAATGTTATATTATATTCGCCTCTACTTTTTAAATCTTGAATTATTTCTTGAAATGACATATTATATTCTTTCTTTAATTTATTTTTATAAGATAGTAAAATTTTATTTATTTGTCAAATTTTATTAATTTAATACAATTAAGAATATCATCAATATATCTAATATTGTTATTTTCATCAATAATTGTTTCTAATTGATAATGATTTCCTGATCTAATGGCATTTGCGGTTAAAAGAAAAAATGCTTCTAAAAATCCAAAACATTCAACCTTTAATTTATATGTATGACCTTCATTACTTTTAAATTGCCCGATATATGTAGTTGTTTTCATTTTAATTTATTTTTATTTAGTAAATTAAAAATAGTTTAAAGGGCATATGTTTTACAATCCCGAATGATAAACCTTTAAACTATTATTTTTTAGGAGGTTATAAAACTAATTTATAATTATGAATATTCTTTTCCGGTAAATAGGAAATTAAAGCCAAACTAACATTCTTTTTATTAGCTGGGAGAGTTCTTTTATTATCTAATTTATTTACATTAGATAATTTAAGCATCATTCCAGACTTTTGAACAGTAAACAAATTGTTATCAATTAAAAGATGATCATTTGTATTAACTACTGAAAGATTATTAAAAGTTTGCATAATATATAACTCCTTAATTAGATTTTTATTATTTATTTGTTATTTATAAGATAGTAATATTTTATTTATTTGTCAAGTAAAGTTTTTAATTTACTAAATAAAGTTTTTTTATATCTTCTGTGAGTTAAATACCACATTGGTTGCGTAACATTAACCACATAAACAAATAAATCATTTGATTTTATTTTGCCGTCTTCAACATTCTTAACAAGTTTATGCAGTTCACTTCTTGCTTCTTCAATTTTGTCAATATCATATTGAGGAACAATAACATTAATATTTTTCATTTTATAACCTATTTTATTTTATTAATTAGTGAATTAATAACTTGTCTGTCACTATCCGATAATAAAAATCTTTTCAAATTAATAATAAATTGTTTTGATTTTTTAATTTCTATTATTTTCTTTAATATGATAATTTCTTCGATTGACATAATATAATCAACCTTTCATTAAAATATATTAAATAATAATAAAATTAAACACTTTTTTTGTAAAAATTAAAAATATTTTTATATTTATATAAAAATATATTAGTTCTTTGGTATAATGTATATGGTTTTTACTTAAAATATTCACTTTAGTAAAGTAAAACATTAAAAGTATCAAAGGTTCAAGACAATAATTTAATATTATTGAATCAAATATTAGAACCGTGTTAAAAAAATAAGTAATCAGCGATGTCATTAAATAATGACCAACTGATAAAAGTTTTGATGTTTAAGCTAATTAAAATATTTATATATTTTAATAAAATTTTCATGATAATTTTATATTATTTATTGAAAATAAAACATAATCATCTTCATCAGTTAAACCAATTTTAGATAATTTATCATATTCTTTACCGCATGCTTTATAAATTCTTTCAGCTTCTCTACTATCTTCATCATATCCCAAAGAACCACAAAATTCACTAAAATCATAAAAATAACCTTCATGAGCTTCACTAACTATATTCAGTGAGTTCAATTTTATTATTTTGCCAATCATTATGACTTCCATAAAAATCAAAACTTGCTTTTTTATTCAATTTAGTATTTTTTACAATAATTTTATAATGATTATGATTTAATTTATCATCTTTCCAAACTCCAGTAACCACATCACAAAATTTAGAAATAATTTCAAATTGATTATATACAGCTTTCATAATAATAACCTTTCTAATAAAAAAATTGAATATTATATTTAATTAATTTATTATTTAATTTTTCTATTGTTGCAATTATATCACTATATAATTTATCAAAATTCTTTAAGTTTTGATTTTTAATATAAATTGAGCACGCTATATAATTGGTGTCATCATTATCAATCCAATATTCATATCCCGAAACATCATACCAAAAATAAATTTGATAATCTTTTGTTGATTTATGCGTAATATCGATAATTTTCAATAATTTATTATATTCTTTTTTAGTAAATTTACTTACATTAAAATAAGGATAATCGGACAAATGTAATAATACATCTTCTTCACCTCCATCAAATTCAACAAAATAATTATTTTGAGCAATTTCATTTAATTTTGTTTTTATTTCTATCATTTTCATAATAATAACCTTTAATTTTTATTTACTTATAATATAGTAAATATTTAATATATTGTCAAGATAAATAATTAGTAAATTTTCTCATATTTTATTATTATTTCACATTGTAACTAAAATATATGCTACAACAAGAATAATACCAATCCATTTAACAAGAATCTCTATATTCATAAAGGATAAAAAATAAACAAATATACTTGATAAAGTTACAATTATTATATAATCTATTAATTTACTCTTCTTCATAATCACTTTCATCGTAATTTACACCTATATATGGATTTCCATTATATTGTTTAATTATTTCATTATATTTTAATTTACATAATTCTTCAATTTCATTAAGTGATAAGCATAATTCACTATTTACTTTTACGATTTCATCTTCATTATTTTTATGATTTCCTCGTGCAATAAATATATCTTTTCCATCATCTGCATTTAAAATTTAATAACCTTGTTCATTATACCAACCTATAATATCTCTTTGTTTCATTTTAATAACCTTTAATTTTAATTATTTACAAGATAATAAATATTTAATGTATTGTCAAGATAAAAATGTTAATTAGTGAATTAAATGTTAATTAAAAAAAACATTAATTAGTGAATTAGTGAATTTTTAATAAAAGTGGGGCAAAGTGGGTAAAAATGTCAAATTCACTATCTATCCTTTTTTCTCAAAATGATACAATTTACTAACTATTTTATATTTAAAAACATTTTATAATAAATTCATACTACTCTAATTTGCATAAAATTTCTATCATTAAAACCGGCATTTTCAGTTAATTTACTTAAATCAAATACTTATAGAAATAATGCTTATAATACTTTTTCTTTTGTTACTTGCAATTCCATTTTTGTATTTCTTTATACTATTTTATTTATAAGATAACAAAATTATTTTAGTTTGTCAAGTAATTTAGTTAATTTTTTTATTTCTATATTATAGAAAGATATTTTTGCAGTTAATAATTCTTTTTGAAGTTTTTTAGCATCCTTTATATTAGAGCATATATAATCATCGTCTTTTTTTTCTTTTATAATATCATCATTTTCCAATAAATATTTACATGATGATAAAGTGAGAAATGTTTTATTGTCGTAATAATTAAAATATAAATATTTACATTTTTTAATATATTCTAAATTTACTAAATATCCTGACTCAAATTTAAATTTCATAATATTTTATTTTTAAAATTTTGGTTCTAATCCATATTTTATAGCAACATTTCTCAATCTATTTATATTTAATATTTTAAATATACTTAAACACATTTGAGCTAATTCATCAATAGGTCTCCAGTCACCTACAATATTTCCTAACCGTCTAATTCCTGAATATATATTTCTTGCATCATATTTATAATAATTTATTAAATCTTCAATAGTAATATCTTTAAATTTACTATTTGTTCAAATTGTTCTGTTTTCATTTTAATAACCTTTATATTTGTTTAATTATAAGATAATAATAAATTATTTAATTGTCAAATTAATCAATCCAAAATGTTCCACAATCTTTACATTTAGTTCCACAAGGAAAATTGTTTATATATTCTGTATTTCTATGTCTCTTACTATTCATATCTCCGAATGAGCATTTACCATAATTATATATTTTATCATATTTCTTTTCTTGTTCTAAATGATCGTGCAAACTACTTTTTTCTATTTTATTTTTATTTTTTGATTTATATAATTTTGGTTTGGTTGAATTACAAAAACTTTCATCTAATCCGCAAACATCATAAACATAAGAATAATGTGTAGCTTTATCAATAAAAAGATTTTCTTTATTAAATGGAAATTTGACTGTTAATCCATCAAATTCCTCATGATTTCCACTGCCATTTCCATTATCAATTAAAGCAATGACCGGATTAGTAAATTCAATAGCAAGATTTTCATTATTTATATCCATCCACTCATTAATTTTTGCATTAAAATAAATTACTAATCTTCCTCCGTAATAAGCATTTACAACTAAACTTCTTAATGTTTTATCATAAGTTTCATCTTTTAATTTAATTTTTAATGCTTTTTTAATTATTTTTACATTTTCATCAATATTATCATTCCACTCTGTTTCGGTTGCGATATCATAAAAGAAAACTACTTCTCCGGTATTTCTTATTAAATCTTTTAGAGGATTAGAATTATCTCTTTGTCTAATTTCTTCAATTAAATCATCTTCATATTTTTCAATCAACTCTTCAATTTCATCATCTTCTAATTCATTATATTTTCTTTTTATTTCTTGAGGTAAACTTTCTTTTAATATATAATTTAAAGAATCACTATCATCCCAATAGCAATCATTTATTAATTCATCTAATGGTTCATAATTTCCCTGAATAGCATCTTGAACTCTATCTAAATGATCATATAAATCATCTCTATAATCTACATAAATTAATTCATAATGTTTATCAAGTAAATCTATAAGATTTTCTTTTGTAATCTCGGCAGGTTTCATAATATATAACTCCTTAAAAAATTTAATAACTTATTTTAACTTACTTATAAGATAATAAAATTATTCTATCTTGTCAAGTTTTATTTTTCAAAAATTTTAATTTAGGAAATTCTTTTATTGGATCATCAAAATTATCTAAAAACCATTGTTTATTTTTTAATTTAGCATTTTTATAAAATATATTATTAAAACAATTTTCGCAAACATTTCTATTATATTCTCCGTTAAAATCGTAATATAAATAGAAAGAATCAATTTCATTATGACATTCTTCACAAATAAAAGTTTCATCATTCATTTTATTTATAACTCCCAATTACAGGTAATTTTGTCTTTAATGCTAATTTTGCAGCTTTCAGCCAATTTTCTCTTGATTTTTCATCGGAAAATGGATTATTAGATTCTATATGATTTAGATACTCTTTAGTGATGTAATGGATTGAAAATAAGTCTTCATTTCCACTTACGCCAATATATAGCAACCCTTCTTTTATTTTATTATTTATACTATCCATTTGATTATAACCTTCGGCATCTTTATATGCTTTTTCAAAATTATTATGCGTTAGGAAACTTCCATGTTGCCCAATTCTATAATAACATTCTACATTATAATATTTTTCTATTTTCATAATAACTCCTTAAAATTGTTTAATTACAAGATAACAAAATTATTTTAATTTGTCAAGTTATTGTTCATAATATTTTTTAGAAGCTTCTATTATAGCCCTTTCAGTAAAGGAATCTTTTTGTAAAGATATTAAATAATTCCCATTAATAGCAACTATTTTATCGTTTTCCATCTTAATATTATCTAAATTTGATAACATTTTATTTTTAAATTTTTCTATAAAATTATTTGTACCAAATTCACAATTTCCTGATTTTATTGAGTCGTTAAACGTAATCCATATTGTTTTTAAATTGTTAAAAGCCCATTCTTTTAACAATTTTTGCTTATTTATTTCTTTTCTTTTTTTAAATGATTGTAAAATAGTTGATTTTAATGTTTCTATTGTATGCGATTCAATCCATACATCGTTTATGTGATATAAATCATTATTATATTCAAACCCCTTTTCTTTTTCATTCCATTTTATTTTATTATTAAAAAATTTTATAGTTGATATTCTTTTATAATTATTATTTACTGCATTTGCATATAAATAATATTCTAGTTCATACAATGGATATTTGGTATATTTTAAATCTAATTTAATATTCTTATTATTGTTAGGCACATTAAAAATAATTTCTTTTGAATTTCGGTTAAATAACAACATATAATCACTATAATAATCAGAAGACACCCATTTTCCTGCGGGATGTGAAGTCGTAGTGATGCGTGATGAATAATATGAATTATTTCCTGGATGTATATTACGTTTATGCCCCCAATTTGTATTTTTATATGTATACGTTTTAATTATATTTTCAATTCCATTTCTATTTTCTTCAGAGAAGGAATTATTCCCCCATTTATTTGGTAAATTCTCTGCATTGCAAAAAACATTGAATGATAAATTATTTAATAATTGCTTAGCTACATACCACCTAAACTCTTTTGAAATTTTTTTATGATAATTAGATAAGTTATTTATTTCATTTTCTTGAAAAGAATCTTTTATATATGATTCTAATGCAGTTTTTAAATTTTTCATGATAATAACCTTTAATTTTAATTAAACTTTATTTTAACTTAATTATAAGATAATAAAATTATTTTAACTTGTCAAGTTAGTTTACTAATTATTTTATTTTTATTTTCTTTTGATAAAAATTCAAATGCTCTTTCATGATAATCAGATTCTTTTAATAATTCGACAAGTTCTTCATCGGAATCTACATATTTTCCTCAACATACAATTCAATAGCACCGTCATTTTCGTTCCATCCAATATATAAATAATAATCTTCTGGCAATTCAACTATTTTTTCAATTTTAGCTATTACTTTATCAAAATATTCTATTTCTAAATTAAAATCCATCCAATCTTTATAATATTTTAATCCAAATACGTCGCAAAATTCTTTAAATGCAGTCTGTCCATATCCTGAAGATATTAATGTTTCGGAAATATATTGAGCCTTATCGTTATCATTCAAATATAAATTACGGTTGTTTTTAATTTCCTGGATTGCATCATCAATATGTTTTTGTAATCGTCTAACATTAAAAATATCAATCATTTTTTTCATTTTTCATAACCTTTTAATTTTTGTTTAATATTTCTAAATTGTAGCCAACACTTTTCAATTCTTCTTTTAAATCAGCATATTCATTTTCATTGGCTAATAATTTACTTTTATAATATTCATGCGCACATGCTGAATGCTGCCCTATATGAGAATAACATATTACATTGTCATTTCTATACCCATTAAATCCATATTTTTGTTTTGGAAATACTGCTAAAACTCCACCCAATTCTTTAACAAATAATACTTTTGTTTTAAATTTATCTTTTTTCATTTTAATAACCTTTAATTTTATTTACTTATAAGATAGTAATTATTTTTTAATTTGTCAACTCAATTATGCATATCAATCATAACAGCATAATATCCATCAATATTTTCTGGGATTGAATAATTATCACTATCTATATTAAAAACATTACAATCAAAACAAAAATCTTCTGCGTATAATTCACCTGCTTTTTTTAAACAATATCCATACATATGATAATTTGGGTTATCTATATTTTCTCCGGTAATCCATTCTTTTGCACGTTCCTCTTCTTTTTTACCGGATTCTATTCCATCTTGTTTCCAATCTTTTACAATATTTATACAATCCTTTAGTGGCAAAATATCATCCTAATTCATTAATTTTATAGTAAAGTATTTAATTATTATGAAATATATTAAAATTATTTTTCAAAATCAAGCATTTTTTCAAAAAATTTAAATATTTTTTTATATTTATATAAAAAGAATAGGATATATGAAATGAATACTAAAAATTTACCCGTAATAACAGTTACTAATGAAGAATATAATAAATTATTAAAAATAATTGCAGAATATTCTATTAAACAAAATAAGAAAGTTAGCATTAAAAATGCTATTATTTCTTTAATATTAGAAAAAAAATTAGAAAATGATAAGAAGTAGCCAGCATATATTAAAATTTTCTAAT